>Ga0209542_10013518_pt1 | contig 14051 bp, 20 predicted proteins | sample RifCSPhighO2_01_FD_184028 | JGI IMG/M metagenome (GOLD analysis project Ga0209542, IMG submission 184028) | Soil microbial communities from Rifle, Colorado - Rifle CSP2_plank highO2_0.1 (SPAdes) (version 2) | ecosystem: Environmental > Terrestrial > Deep subsurface > Rock core/Sediment ...
ACTACACCACTGTAGAAAATTGCGATATCCGGCAGGTGGGAAGCAATAGCACATCGTATGGCATTTATTTTGCCGGAGCGTTCAATGGCACCATTGCCAACAACACTATCTCGACAGCGGGAAGTATCAGCAGGGGAGTTTATCTTCTGGGCTTTATCAACGGAACCATCCGTAACAATACTATAAACACCACCGGCTCGAGTAGCAATGGTGTCTATCTCCTTTATACGAACTTCACGACCGTTAAAAATAATATCATAAGTGTGGGAGGGGGTGGAACGTCGGTAGCGATATTCATAGATGGCTCTACCAATGCACCCTCCAGCAATAACATTGTCTATGGAAATACGCTGAACTCGACATTCAACCGCGATATTCGCGTTTTCTATGGCTACTCAACCCTTATTGAGAACAACACGCTTATTGGAACAAGCACCACCACGAGAGTTGAACTTTTTTTTGCAAATCTTACCATATTCAGAAATAACTCCATTGCCTCAGCAGGATACGGAATTATTCTCACCTCGTCCGAATATACAAATGTAACAGCAAACTCTTTCTTGATTCTAGAAAGAGCCACCTCTTCTACCTCTTATGGGGTATATATGGACGACAGCGACAATAATCGAGTAGAATTCAATACCATAAATATAGTATAGGACATAATTAATTGGTCAAAATTTATATATTAGTACTACTTTCTTCTTTGTAAGAGGTGATAGTAATGGAATTACATAACTACTCATTACGAGAAATTGAAAGAAAATTCAAAGCGGAAAATGATATTAAAGTCAAGGAACGTCTGCAAATACTTTTGTATACCAGAAAAGGGTATACCCAAAGGGAAGTGGTTGATATGCTTCTCGTTAGTAAAGGAAAAGTATTCTTCTGGAAACAACGTTTTGAATTGCAGGGATTTGGAGGTCTATACGACAAAGAAGGTAGAGGTCGTAAGGCAGAACTCACAGAGGAAGAACTGAGCATGTTAGCCTCATCTCTTGCTGATGGATATTTGATGAAGAATGGATATACTCGTCCCTACAAAACAAAAGATGTACTGAAATTTATTCTTGATGTTTTTGAGATAACTTATACCCTAAGACATGTAAGACGGTTGCTTCGGCAAATGGGTCTTACATTGAAGGTTCCTCGACCACGACACAAAAGAAGAAATCAAGAGAATGTTGATGAATTCAAAATAGAATTTAAAAAAAAATTCAAGAATTAGGAGAAGAATATGTGGTTGTAACCTACGATCAAGCAAAGTTTTGTCTTGATGCAGATGTTCGAAGAGGATGGGCATTCATTGGTGAAACACCAATTGTGTACAAGAATGGTTCTAAAGAATCAATTAGTATTGGCGGCGCTTATAGCTCAACAAAAGAATTCCATTTTCATGAAATGGAATGGCAAACGAAAGAAAATGTTTTGTGGAATCTTAAGCTTCTTCGTCTAAAATTCCCTAAAATGTTCTTGCTTTTGGATAAAGCAACGTGGAATAAAAACAAAATGGTGATGGGATGGATGGAAAGAGAAAATATCCCCTATATGTTTTTTCCAACAGGAGCTTCTGATTTAAATCCTGTAGAGTTCTGTTGGAAAGTAACCAGAGAAGAAGTAACAGCAAATGAATCACATAATTCAAAAAAAGAACTGTATGACCACTTAGAAAATTTTTGGAGAAAACATATTTTTACGCATAATGTGACCAATTATTTAAGTCCGTGACTATACCTGATTTCAGCGCAGAAATAAAGTAGAAAACGGCGCATTGGAGATATTGACCATGATAGGATCAACGCATATTGCCAAACAATTGTTCTTCTTGTTTCCAAGATCAACAATTCCTGCATCTTCGCCTAGTCTTGGACCAAGGAGAACCCGCTCGCTTTTGCTATTTGTATATTTTTCCAGAATCAGAGAGAGTTCTCCGTCGGGCAATTTTCCACAGCGAAGTTTGTCAGAATAGTTCATAATGATTAACTCCGAAAAAACCGCTTACTTCTTCGCTGCTTCTTTCTCCGGCGGCACTAATTCGTCGATAAGAGGCTGGGGAATGCCCACTTCCAGCATGCGGGCCCTGATCTTTCTGGACTCTTTGCCTTCCATCTCTTTCATGATGGTTTTGGCCTGCACCTCGAATTCTGCTCTGCGCCGTTCCATCTCTTCCCGCAGGCGATGTTTCTCGCCCTCTAAGCGCTGGCGCTCTTCAGCACTCAGCTCCGTCTTGCCAGAGGCGATCTCTGCATCAAATTTCCCGGCTTCTACCGCTCGTAAAGCTTCCCGCGCCGGCAGGCCTTCAACCAGAATGCCCATAGAATGGCAGGTGCCAATGACTTCTTTCACTTTGGCTTTTAAGGTTTTTCCGAGCAGCGCATCTTCTTTGGCTTTTGCTATCTTGATAATCTGCTCAATGACCATGTCAGCAACTTTTTCTGTCAGCGGATTGCTCGCCCCTTTTTCAATGCCGGCTTCTTTCTTGATAAGCGCGGCCGCTGGCGGCGTGCCAATAACGATAGAGAATTCTTTGGTTTCCGTATTAACCGTCACTTTGACGGGGACCTGCATGCCTTTCAGGTCAGCCGTTTTCTTGTTTATCTCCATAACTACTTGACCGATGTTTACACCTGTTGGCCCTAACGCTGGCCCTAACGGCGGGGCGGCAGTTGCTTTGCCCCCTTCCACCATTATTTCGACGGTTTGCAGTACCATTTTCAGTGTATAATCCCCCTCCATTTATGGGGGTATTTTTAAGGCTTTTGGTGAAGTTTTGCACTTTTTAAAACAGCAAATCGAAATGTTTATAGGGTTCATTCATCTTTCAAGAAGCCATAAAAAACGTGGTGCTTTGATGAAAAAATATTCCTTTTTTGTTCTGGTTATGGCTCTTTCCATTCTCCTCGCCGCTTGTTCCAAACAAGTTCCCCAAGAAAAAGTATTCGTGGAGTTAGAAACCCTCTCTGATGAAGAGCTGGAAGCCGTGCTGGTGAGCCCGGATGCCTTTACTGGCATGCTTTCTGCTGAAACAGCTCGAGTGCTGGCCGCCCTTACCTGGCAAGAATGTTCTGAGAGCGATGTGACGGTCAACGGAAATGGAAAAAACCTTCTGGTAAAAGGAGCCGTTCGAATAAACTATTCAAAGCAGGGCTTTCAAAGATTCATGACGTATGTAGACTATTGCATGAACACCACTCACCTTCGGGAATATTATTGCAAAAAAGAAGGTGAGGGATATGGAAGGCTGACGGCGAGCTGTCCAGAGATGCGGCAAAGAAGCTGTGCAGGGGGAGCGTGTTCTAGATAACGATGAAACTCTCCATCTACCTCTTCCGCCACGGCCAGACGACGTACAATGAGCATGGCTGGTTCACCGGCTGCCTGGATGCGAAGATGACAAAATCCGGATATCGGAGTGCCGGAACGATTGCCCGAAAGCTCCAGAACAAGAACATTGATGTTGCCTACCATTCGCATCTTTCCCGCTCCAAAGAAACCCTGAAAGAAGTGCTGCGATTTCATCCCGAATGCCGGGAGATCCTCGAAGACGACCACCTCATCGAACGATGTTATGGAGATCTGGAAGGCCGAAGCCATCGCTCGTTTCAGGACGAAGTGAAGAAAAAAGTGCTGGCAGCAGTCGAGCAGAAGTATGGGGAGCTGGAGAACCCTTCACGCCAAAAATTTGGTGCTGAAGCAGCTCAGCAAATCTTTCAAGCCGTGCATCGGTCGTATGATGTCCCTCCGCCGGACGGCGAAAGCCTGAAAACCGTCGAGAAACGGGTGCGCTCTTTCATCAAAGACCTGCTGAAAAAAATGAAAAAAGAGCGGATTAACGTCGCTATTTCTGCCCATGGCAATTCCATGCGGCCTTTCCGCCGCTATTTTGAGAAGCTTTCCGTCGCAGAGATGCTGCAGCTGGAGAATCCGTGGGATGAGTATTTTGAGTATACAGTATCTGTTGGGAGATGAGAGCATAAGATACGTTGGATCTCTATAGAAAACGCCGCCTTGGCCGTTTGCCTCGTGCTTTTCTTGTTTTGTTTATCGCCCAAAGCTAGCACTGTTCATGAGAAGAAAAGCACCTGCAAAGTCTCATTAACGATGGAAGTTCTCAGCGAACATCTTTGGCCTAGGCGGCGGCGTTTTCTTTGACTTCGAGCATTCGAAAACCTTAAATACCTTAACACCTTTCAAACAAACCATAAGAAAAAAAGGTGATGCCCATGCAGTTTACATTAACAAAAAAACCAAAGAATGTTACTATCATTGAAGGCTTTCCCGGCTTTGGCCTGATTGGAACTATTGCCATCGAATTTCTCATGGACCATTTGAAGACGGAAAAAATTGGCATTATCGAGATGGAAGAGATTCCTGCCATGATCGCCATCCATCAAAACAAAGTGATTGAGCCCATATCCATCCATTATAACAAAGATTATAATATGGTGCTTATCCATGCCATTAACGTCAGCAAAGACGCAAGCTGGAAGCTCGCAACAGCCATCTCCGAACTTGCAGAACTGCTGCAGGCACGGGAAATTATTTCACTGGAAGGGGTCGGCTCTCCCAATCCTAGTGAAAGCCGGGTGTTCTATTATGCCACCCAGGACGGCAACATCAAGAAAAAGCTTGGAAAAAGCGTCCAGCCTTTAATGGAAGGCATCGTCGTCGGGGTTACCGGAGCATTGCTTGCCAAACATCTGAAAACACCAGTAGTTGCGCTCTTTGCAGAAGCAAAAAGCAACCTTCCGGATAGCAAAGCTGCGGCAGAGATCATCAAAGCGCTGGATCTCTATGCGGGGTTAGAGATTGATCCCAAGCCTTTATTGAAGCAAGCAGTGCTTTTCGAGGAGAAGTTGAAAGGCATTCTCGGAAAGAAAGCTGATGCAGAAGAGATGCAAGAGCAAAAGAAGCTGAACTATCTTGGGTAGAAAGATGGTCTTGAAAGAGAAGCACCACCCCGTTCATGGAGCAACAAGAAAACGAAAATCTTTGGTGGTGTGCCTCTTCTTTTTATATGGGTTAGCCGTAGCAATCTTGGCGATAGCACAATATCAAGCGATTTATTCTTTTCCAGCAGAAACGCTGACGCTGTTGCTTTTTATCTCAGCAATAATAATAATTCTGGTAAGCGCCTATTTGTTGCTGCGGAGAAAGAGTTAGATTACCAATAAACTAATAATATAACATTTAAATGTTGATTATAAGATATTAGCACAAAACAAGTAGTTTAATATCAATGTTTATACCAACAGTGTTAATTGATTTTTTGTTTTGCTTTAATAATTATAGAACTAAACTTTCAATCTCCGCCATTATTATTTAACCTAAAAGAATTCTGTACTCTATCGAATGTTTCAGTATCAACAAGAGATTTGTGCGTTCCGGGGTACAGCTGCCCCCGAAAGAGAACTTTTCCGATGTATGTTGGATTTTTCACCAATTCATAGAGGGTAGAAACCGGAAGCCCGCTCTTTTCGGCAATGGCTTTGTAATGCACCCCTGCAGCCCAGAGTGAGAAAATTTCCCGGACTTTTTCCGCTTCTTCCGGATGGGGAACAAGCTTTCTATTCTTGTAGGTATATCCGAATGGGGGCCGATTTAAGGCTTCTCCAGACTTAATTTTCTTCTCAAAAGCCATTTCTACACGCTCTTTAACCATCCCCCGCTCCAGCTGCGCAAAAACGCCGATGATCTGGAAGAAAGCCTCGCCCATTGCTGTCGTTGTGTCAATCTGCTCCGTTACCGACGTGAAATTGACCTGCATCTTTTTCAGCTCTTCCAGAATGGAAATCAGGTCTTTCAGATGGCGGGAAAAGCGGTCAATCTTATAGACAAGAAGGATCTGTATCTTCTGGTTGCGGGCATCTTCTAGAAGCCGCTGCAACGCCGGCCGATTAGTGCTGCCTGCAGAATAGCCGGCATCGGTGTATACTTGGAATACATCCCACCCCCTCGCTTTGCAGAAAGCTGTGCAACGGTCTATTTGTGCGTCAATGGAAATGCCTTCCTTAGCCTGCTCTTCCGTAGAAACCCGGACGTAAACACCTGCTTTTTTGTTTATTTCACCCATAATGCTCCTCTTTTTCCGTTTAAAGCGTTCCAGCAAGGGTTCCCTTCATGGAATGAATGTGCTGCCTTCTTGGAATCAAAAGGATTATTTGAGGGTATAAATAGGTTTCGGAGATGATCAGCGGGGTTTAGTGATACTTTTTCACGAGCGTTGCCAACCTCTCTTCTAATTTTTTGAGAGAAGTTGCCTGTTTTTGTTAGGTTGATAGAACAAATAAAAATTTTAAGCTATACTTGTAAGTTTAGTATTGCAATAGCTCACTAACATGTTAGTTTTGTGATTAATGTGTATAACTAAATAATTTAATCTTAGTGCAGAATAACTATTGCTCAAAAAACGCCTGCAAAGACACATTAACCACATTCTCTTTAGCCTGCAATTCTTTGAACTCTGGGTCTAATTTCACAAACATCTGGGTATTGACAAAAGAACGGACGAAAGGGATGCCTTTGTTGCTCAAGGCAGAAATGCACTCGGGCAGCAGCGCTAAAGGAACACCGGAACGCTCTGCCAGCTCGATGAAAGAAAGCGGTGTATCATCCGTATAGAGTGCCATGAATATCTTCTTCTCCGTATGATTGAGAGGCAAGAGAGCTTGTTTTCTGAGCACTTTGGTATGGCTGAGCTGCAAGCGGTCCAACCGCTGCGCCAGCTTTTCATGCTTTATCTCCAATTCATGCAAATAGTCAAAGAGCGCCTGGATTTCCGTCGTATTTTCATTAATGGCCGTTAAGTGTTCCTCTAAAGCCTGCTGCAGATTATTCAAGCCGGCGTTCAGCGCTTCGACTACGTCGTGTTTCATAGCTCTCGCATCCTCAAATTTCTTTAGTACGTCTGAACGGTAGAGCCAAGAATGACTTCTCTACCTCTTTTCTATCACACCCCTGTGCATCTCTAGAAAATCTTCTGGTTTAAATACCTTTCTTTTTTGGACGGTGCAGTTACTTGACGATGGTCAGAAAATGTTTAAAAGAGATGGTAGTTTCTTACTGGTTTACAAATGGGTATCCCAAAACCGTTGTTACGCCTGCGGATAGCTATTATAAATGCAGAGCGCGATCTTGTAGCGGTGGAGCTTGAGTTAAAAGCAATAACTAAACTTAATTTTGGCTCAAAGAGAGATAAAGTGGGAGCATTAGCGGACAATTTTATGAATAATCTTTCTATTGCCCAACAAGGGCTGCCGCCAGAATTAGTAAAAGGCTGCGAACGCCTTTCTGCAAAAGTTGAAGGAATAAAAAATCTTTTTTGGGAGATAAACAAAGAGAATTATGAGTTTATAAAGAGAAGAGTACAGCAGCAAATAGTGAAAATTAGAAGAGAGATTCAGAGTGTAACTCGAGCTCTGGGCGAGGAAATGGCGCGGGAAGCGGCGTGATTATGTTTTTACTATACAGTAAGAATTTTAGCGAAATGTTTATAAAGAAAGCTTATTTTAAAGAGGGAATAATAATTTTCAAACTGTTAAAACAAACGAGGTAACCAAAAATGACACAGCGATTTTATCATGTGCAAAGGTGCAATAATACATTCATTGAATTCAATGGAAAAAAAGTACTTTATAGCTTAAACATTGAAAGCGAACCAGCGCGGAGAATGGTTATTATTGCGGGTTATGTAGTCGGGGAACCATGTAAAGACGTTCCTGAAGAAAACGTCGTTAAAGTCACCGACGTAGAACCGATAACAGGTCTTAACGAGAGGCAAGACTTATCAAATTTGTTGCGAGAAAAAGAGAGGAGGAACATCTTCTCTTTTTGGTAAGCAACAGTTCAATGAAGAATAACCCCATGCCCACCACAACCACCTATGGCATCATCTCGGATGTACATCGCGATCCTAGAATTGTAGCTCCTGCGCTCCACGTCTTGAAAGAGCTTGGCGCCCAGAAGATTATCGCTAATGGTGATATCAGCGAGCGCCAGAGAACTCTGGAAGCAAGCCAAGCGTACGTAGCTTCTATCCTCCAAGCCCTGGGGCAGAGCGGCTTGGAAAGCCGTATTTCAACAGGAAGCCATGAAACACTTGCTGCTTTTGAACCGATCTTTGAGTCTTTCTCAAAAAAATATCCAAACCTCATCAGTGTTTTTGAAGAGCCCAAGATAGAAAGGAAAGACCATCATGTTGCGTTCCTGCCCGGCTCTGATTTTGTCTGTGGTGGCGAGTATCTCATCGGAAGCAATGATACAATGCCTTCTGGGCTTTACCTGCAGCTGGATGATCGATTACACCCGTATAGCCCGGAAGCACATCAGTTATTACAGAATGCCGGACAACTGCGAGGAGTTGTGCGGCACACGAATCCGAACGACTTGAAAAAGCTGGTTACTGAGCCAGAAAAAACCATTGTTGTTTGCCATGTTCCCCGAAGATTTGAAGGAAAAGAAGCAGTAGACGTTGCGTACTTCAGCGAGCAGCCGGATAAGAAAGTCATTCCGGGAATTGTAGTTGAAGCCCTGATGCGGCAGAAATATGGGGCAGGAGTTCGTGCTGAAGAAATTCTCCTGCTTGCTGCATCTAACGGCTACGAACTTCGGCGGGAAAACCGAGGCAATAAGCGCTTGCGGGAAATCTATGAAGAGCTGGGCATCACCAAAGCGGTCAGCGGCCATTTCCATGAAAGCACCCATAAAGCACATGATGCTGCCGTGCAGCCGGTCAAAGAAGGCGAGTTTGTCGATGAGCTGTACTGGAACTCCGGCCATCTCGACGTCGGCCATTGCGGTCTGCTCCGTGTGAAAGACGGCAAAGTAGCGTACCAGAATGTGGATTTGAGGAAGTATCATCAAAAGAAGTAAGAGCAATTTTTCGAATTGTCAAAACAAGAACGAAATGTATATAAAAGGGGAGAAGATTATTTACGGCTATGACCAAAGAATTAATTTTATCCGTCGTTATTAAAAGAGAACGGGAGGGATATTCCTCTTGGTGCCCGGAACTGGATGTCGCAAGCCAAGGGGATAGCATAGAAGAAGCACGAAAAAATCTCCAAGAGGCTGTTGAACTTCATGTTGAAACAATGGTACAGAACGGGGATTTGCAGGCCTTGTTAGACAAATTAGGGTTGACAACAAAAGACCTTCAGAAAGAAACTATCCTTCCTGAATTTTTCTCTGGGCCTCTTGAAATTCCTCTGGCTGTCTGATGAGAGCCCCCACGCTTTCTGGTAAAGAGATAATTGCTCTTCTTGAAAAGCAAGGCTTTGTTGTGAAACGACAAAAGGGATCGCACATGACACTCTACAAAAAGACTTCTGAAAAAGGGCTTTATGTTACGGTTCCGCTTCATGGAAACAAGGAAATTAAGCGAGGTACATTACTTAGCATCATCAGACAAGCCGGAATGACAAAAGAAGAGTTTGGAGTGCTCTTGAAATATAGGAGGTAACGGGTTGTTTTGTTAGTCCCATGACCATCCGCTCCAAACGCGATCTGGACGTTGTACTCAGCAAGCTGCACAGCTATGAGCAGCCCTCTTTCAGGCTGGAACAGTATCCGACGCCTTCGCATATCGCTGCAGATTGGATCTGGGCCATGGCTATGCGGGGCGAAGTTGCGGGCAAAGTGATTCTGGATGCCGCCTGCGGCCCGGGCATTCTCGGCATCGGCCTGCTGCTCCTGGGAGCCAAGCGCGTATTTTTCGTTGATAAAGATCAGAAGATAATGGCCGTCTGCCGGGTGAATTATAAACAGATAAAAGACGAATATGACGTCGGAGAAGCTGTTTTTATCGCTCATGACATCACCCTCTTTGCTGAAGAAGCTGATGTGGTAGTGCAAAATCCGCCATTTGGAACGAAAGAAGCGCATGCCGACAAGAAATTTCTGGAGAAAGCATTTTCTCTCGCTCCCATCGTGTACAGCATGCACAAATATACGACAAAGAGATTTGTAGAAGCCATCAGCAAAGATCATGGCTTCCGCATCATGGACGTCTGGCGCTATGAATTTCCTATCAAAGCGGCTTTTGCGTTTCACGAAAAGCCGGTGAAGAAAATTGATGTGGGATTATGGCGGATGGAGAAAGAAAACCGTTAAGAGAGCCGTTATTCTTCCGCTTCTTCCCGATCGATAATCACTGCATAGAACGAGCACTGCTCTTCCAGCAAGGTATTATCCCGGCAGTCCAATTCTACAGAGAAAGAAGTTGTTTCGGGCAGATGCAGCCGCGTGGGAATAGCAGACTGGCTGTTATAGGTAAACTGCACATGCGGCTGCCCTTCGTTAGTAAAGAAGTGAAACTGCGTGTACTGAAAGCTGTCCCGCAGGGCGTTCGTGATGAGAAAAGTACTGCTGCGGCAGACATCCATCTCTAGAGCAACGCCGGACCAGCATTCCTCAGGATTTTCTTCGAGCAGCGTATCGCTGACACTGATCACTGGCCCATGCGGCGGAAGGGAATCCCAGGCATACACTCGCTGCCAGAACGCAATTTCAGGGCTGAGCAAGCGGATCGTAAGCTCCGTTGTCCGAGGTATACTCGTATCCCAGAAAACCACTACGTCCAGCGTCTCACCGAGACGATATTCGATGGGCTGCCGGGTACGAAGCTGCAAGTCTGACACCAGCACGCCGAAGGGGTGGTAATAAGACAAGCTGGCCTGCTCCGAGCCTTCTTCGATTTCCCACTCTTCTGCAAAGCACTTCTCGGACAGGCTGGCTTGGTAGCATTCCTGCACAGCGGGGTGATGCCCGGGATAATCATCTCCAAAACAGGCCGGAAAGAGTACTGCAGGTATGGCGAGCGGAAGGAGCTTCTTATGGAGGGACATAAAAAAGAGATGCTGAGCTGTTTTATTTAATGGTTGTGGAAAAGCGAGGAAATATTTAAGAAAAATAGCCAGTCTATAAGTTCATGAATGCTTATCAAGAAGACCTGACGGCTAAAATTCTTCGTATTTATTACACAAAGCTCTGGCCCACATCCTATGACCGAGAGCAATTACAGCTGGTGCTTGGGCAGCAATTCGCCGAAAGCAGCTATGGCGAAGTCGGCGGCAGCATTTTCCAAAATGAAAGGGGGCTTGAACTTCGAATGGTGAAACCAAAAGAGACGCAAGTGCTAGAAAATGCACTGAACCAATTTGTTCAAAGAGATTTTTCGGCTATCGAGCTTCTCATTGAAGCTGCTCAAAAGCGCTTGAAACTTGGCCAACAAGAAAAAGGCAGCGATCCACTCGTGTTGAGGGCTATAGGATTACTGATAGAGACTCTTACAGACCAGTCTCTTAGAACCAAGAGTGATAATATAGAGCATATAAAGAATTTTTACCCTGCTTTTATTTTAAACACCCAATATCCTCTTTCGTTCAATGAGCTAGGTATGAGCGACAAAAAGTTTCGGGGAACTTTTCATGTGCATCCTTCCGGTGGTCCTCCTACTCTTAATGACCAGTTAATCAGTCAAAGGTACTCACTCCCAGGATTAGTTCTAGCTGCCAAAAAAACTTTCCCTGAAACAGGCATAGCAATCTATTTGATTCATTCTGGTCTTGCTGAGCAGCTCTACCAAGGCCCACTTCCCAGCGAAGAGCATATAAATCTGTAGTACTTTCTCCCGTACAGAAAGCTCCTAGAGAAGACGAGAAAAAAAGAGGGAACGTTGTGAGAGTCACCATCGATACCAAAGAAGACACGCACGAGGATATCCGAAAAGTGCTGCATCTGCTGGCCGGCATTCTCGAAAAGAAAGAGGAGAAGAGCTCTGCTTCTTCCGTGGACACGACCAATCTAATGGGCATGTTTGGAGATGATTCAGCGGCGGCTGGGCAGAAAGATGATAAGGCGCCTGATTTCGGCAGCTTCCTCAGCTTGACGAAAGGGAAAGAAGAGAAGAAAGGCCAGCCGCTGAAGATTGAGTTTTTTTGAAGCAAATAAATAGAGCGCAAGGGAATTCCTGTAGTTTAGTGCATCGTCTTCCCTTCCTTCTGCACCAGAATGCAGCCTTTCGCCAGCAATAACGATGCATACCGCTCATCCAGAGTTTTCCTCCAGCGCTGATACACATCCAGCAGTTTTTTCTCGTTATCTAACTCCGGCAGATGCATGTCGCCGATGACCATGCAGAAGTCCTTAAAGCGCCCTGCCAATTCGCCAAAGAGTTCGCTTATCACGGGCTCCTGCTGCAGCCGGCTTCCCAGAGAAGCATACGCCGTTGAGCCGAGCGTATAATGGTATTCGACGTATGCGATGCCTTGCTGCCGTACATAATCATAAAAATAGCCCGTCAGGAACAGGCATTGGTCGCCCAAATCTTTCAGCTGGGTGGTTTGCACGCGTTTGGAAGAGTCCTGGAGTGCAGTAAAATATTTCAGCCCTAAGGGCTCCAGGCCTTCGCCTTCGATAAAGCCATAGCGAAATTTTCTGAAGAGCTGCTCCGGGCGGGCAAACGAAGCTAGCAAATCAACAAGATACGCGCGGCTATGGACGGAGGCATCTAATTTTCGCCGGGCAAGAGCTTCTTCTACGGCGCTGAGGAAATATTCTTTTAATGATGCTGTTTCCATGGCCTTGCCGCTCCTGCATAAATGGTATCGGAGCTCTTCTTGACTTGCTTTAGAGGATTATGATAAAGAGGATACCGAGAGCAGCCATCAGCGCAAAACTGCTGACGACCAGCTTCCGAAAGGCTTTTCCGCCCAGCCAGTACGCCAGGCTGCCTTTTACGAGCAGCTGGCCGACGACTGCTAACAGGACCCCTTTCTGCGCCGTTTCCTGCAGGATGCCATTTTTTGCCAGCTGGGAGAGGGAGAGCACAATTGCATCCAATTCGACGGAACCCGCTAGGAAACTGAGGACATAAATGCCTTTCGCCGCAAAGAACACGCTGGCTATTTTGACCAATGCAAGAATACCAGCAAAGAGAAGGGCGAACTGGATGGCTGGCTTTAAAGTGAGCGGTGATTGGAGCTGCATCTTTCCGTTGTTTTTTTTCATTTTCTGCAGCAGGACATAGCCAAAGATCGCCGTCAGCAGGATAAGGCCGGCAAGGGGCAGGAACAAAGACCAGAACAGAGCAAGATTAACAACAGCAGTCACCAGAAGCACCCGCAGGAACATCACCCCATTGGCAAGAATAACCCCGGTCGCCAAAGCGCGTGATAAGGCCGCTTCTTTCTTGCTCCGCCGGGCAAACTGCATGGTGACAGCCGTGCTGCTGGCCAAGCCGCCCAGTACGCCCGTCACGCTTAACGCTTTTTCTCCAAACCATTTTAAGGCAATATATCCCACAAAGCCGATGCCTGAAATGAGCACCACCATCAGCCAAATGAGGTACGGATTGATAATATCGTACGGCCCATACCATCTATTGGGCAGGAGGGGAAGGATGATGAACGTGATGACCAAAAATTTGATGACGCTTGCCATCTCTTTGGGCTGGATGTGCTCGGCCAACTGGTGCAGTAAGGAGCGGGCATAGAGGATAATGGTGATGGCTATCGTCAAGATGATGGCCAGCAGGATTTCCCCGTAATAGCTTAAGGCACCGATGAAAAAAGTGAGAAAACCGGCAACCTCGGATGTGGCGCCGATATGGGGCAGTTTTCCTTTGTTGGAGAAGACATATGCTAACAGGATAAGCACGCCCATCAGCAGGATGCTGATGAAGAATATCCACGGCGAGACAAGATCGCTGAAGAAAGCGGCTAAAGCGCCGAAAAGGGCAATTAACGGAAAGGTCCGGATGCCGGCATAGTCATGCCCTCGCTTTTTATAACGCGCATACTCCCGTTCCAAGCCGATAAATGCTCCTAAAGCTAGGGCAATCAACAGGTTCCGCAACAGCAGCAGGTTTTCCATCACCCCTCGGGGAGAAGGAAAGAGGTTTGGTTATTTATAGGTTATGCTGGGATCTGGGTGGAGCATTAACAAAAGAAAAGGAGTATTTGTTTAGCTAATTTTTGACATTCTCAGTCAATCTATATTCTCCAGAAGCGAAAAGTATTTATTTTAGTTAGCTACTTTGTAGCTAATGAAAG
>Ga0209542_10013519_pt1 | contig 14050 bp, 17 predicted proteins | sample RifCSPhighO2_01_FD_184028 | JGI IMG/M metagenome (GOLD analysis project Ga0209542, IMG submission 184028) | Soil microbial communities from Rifle, Colorado - Rifle CSP2_plank highO2_0.1 (SPAdes) (version 2) | ecosystem: Environmental > Terrestrial > Deep subsurface > Rock core/Sediment ...
TATAAACTATAGAGTTCCGCACTTCGTGAGATGATAAAATTTCATCCAAATTTGGCAACATACCCTTGCCGGCTTTTTTTAATGATTCTTCAAAACCTTTTTCCAGAAATCCCCTTTCTTCCAGCATTTCTCCCAAAAAGTCGTCTGCTTCAATTACAGCCAGTTTATATTCTGCTTCAATTCCTGTATCTAATTTTTGCCTAATTTTTTTCCAACGTTTTGATATTGTCCGCAAACCGTAAGATTGCCATGAAAAAAATTCTGTCACATCTTCTAAAAATTTATACTGCAACCAGCTGGAGTTTACCGTAAAATATATCACGCCCGCCAAAAAAAACATCGCAAAACAGACAAAAACCAGCTTTACCGGAAAAAGCATATCCTGAATTTGGGGAGAGGAAATATAATAAATAAAATCCTTAATTCCTAAAAAATTGTAGAAGTCAATCCAGGTCATAACTACAATTTTATTTGCATGACCAAAAAATATCCATTAAGGTGATGCTTAATTTTAAAAATTTCGAAACCTTGTAATTCATTTTTTGAAAAAAAATTTTCCGCCCTTATAAGCATATCAATTTTTAAACCCTTACAGGGAGACGAGTTTCCGTCGCAACTCTCGCGCCGATAGTGTGCCATCCGCAAAATGTACCAACTCGTCTTGAAGTTTTATCGTCGTCAGTAAAACAGAGTGTATAAAAATGAATGACTGATTTTTCTCTAATCCAAGCGCTTTTGATTCTACGGCAACCGTGCTGATAGCTTCACTCAACGCTTTTAACCTTGTCATATTGTTTATTTCTATTTATTTAACCGAAAGCTACTACTGTGTATTGTAAATAAATAATCTTTTCGACCTTTACACTTTTAAACTAACGAATAAAAAAATGAATTTGTAATACGCCATCAAGATAAAAATATCTCAAAATTATTTTGTTTTGCCTCTTGATACAAAATTTTCAAATTCTCCTTTTGCAAATCATTTAGGTTTTTGGCATCAAAATGATTTTTAGCAGTTAATTTCAATACCGCCACAGAATTATAATTTTTGCCGCTAATTTTTGCATATTCAAGGTTGGTGAACAAAATCATTTTAACGAGCCCGTCTTTTATGTCCCCCAAGGATGGAAAATTATCTTGTTTTGTATGTTTTCCCTCAATAAGATAAAGGTTTTTATTTTTTATTTCTATCTCATCAACTGTAAAAAAATAACAACCGCCTAAATAACTTTACGATTTTCCCATTCACTACATTCCCTGTCTTCTTCTAATTTTCCCTCTAAATAATTACGATATGCTTTGTCTGATAAAAAATCCGCTGCTTTTTTAAAAAATAATTTATTTTGTCTTTTAGACATAAACCATTGGGATTCCACTACTCTTTTGTCGTCAATTTCGATATTAAATTCGGACAAAATTGCATTGAGATTATTGATAAACGAAAATCTCAGAGAGGCAATATGAATTGCCTCAATATAGAATTCCGTTTTATCTGCTATTATACAGAAATTATAATTCTGTCCATTAATTATAGCTTTCATATAGCACTTGCGTATTCTCGCTTAAATTCTTCGTAGATGATTCTCAAAATTTTCTCTCTATCTTCAATATCTTGAAATTGTTCAGCTAAATTGAGTAAATCTTTTTTATCTATAGACTGTACTTTCATATCAACAAGATACTTTTTAATCTTTTGGCTAATGTCATCTATAATTAGAATAACTTTACCATCATCCAACCTTTCTTTATCAAAATTAGATTTTAATTCTGCATAAATATTATTAGCGGCACTCATATTAGAAACCTGCAATTTTTTAATTTGATACACAACGCCGAAATTTGTTGATAAATCAACGCCCGCATCATGCGATGATGTTCTTGTGTCTCTATAAATCTTACAAGCAAACTTTTCTAAATGAACTTTAATGATAGCAAAACCAAATATTTCAAAATTAGATGCATTTTTATCAATATGGCTTTTAATAATTCCAATAAATTTATCGGGTTTGGACGATATTTTTGACCTTTCTTCTTGTTGACCAAGTTTAGTAATAATGCCCAATTTATCATCTATGAATGTTTTAATTCTTTCCGGAAGCCACACGGAAAGTTCTTTCGCACAATTTTTATACAAAGAACTAAGTTGGTATTTTTTATTGCTAATTATTTTTATTACTTTATACTGCGGTAAATTTCTAGAAGAATAGGCGTCGTAATATATTCCTCCGATATGAAAATTATGTCCTAAATATTTTTTCAATTCTTGCACTGTTTTTTGGTATATTCTCCTTATTTCTAAATCAGTAAAAAAATCTTGATTTGTTTCAAGATACGATCTAACCATTCCCAATGTAATAACTGGGAAAAGAATTTTTGTTTGCGACCTTTTGAGCATACGCTCAATAGTATTTTTAACAATCACTGGTATTTTTGAATTATTTTTTATCATATTGTTTCTTGAAAAATTTTAATCGCATCTGCAACTATAGGATACTTTTCTCCGTCAATAAGCATGTCGTCTATATTCAAAACAGCGACTCGTCCATCTTGTAAAATTCTAAAAGTTTCTTCTGCAAATTTTTTCAACACGCCAAGATATTGCCCGTAATTTTTGAATAATCCCTTGTAATCAAAGGGTGCATTAAAATAAGGAGGCGAAGTAACCATTAAATGAACAGCGCCATCTGCAATTTCTTCCATGTTCATACAATTGCCAATTATAAGTTTGTGACATGTTGGCATAAATTATTCAATTATTTTATTATAGCATTTTTTCTAATTGAGAGGCAATTGCCAAAATTTTGTTTTCTTTAAAATAGTTTCCAATTATCTGCAAACCAACCGGCAAACCGTCATGTCCTGAGCCCGCCGAAGGATTTCCGATTTTCCCGGCGGGCAGAGAAAGACCGGGCAATCCTGATAATTTAACCGCTACTGTATAAATATCTGCCAAATACATAGAAATCGGGTCATCTGCTTTTTCACCAATTTTAAATGCCGGAAAAGGAGAAACCGGGCAAAACAGCAAATCAACTTTCTCAAATGCTTTTTTAAAATCTTGCTTAATTAATTCACGAACTTCCTGCGCCTTTTTGTAATATGCATCATAATATCCAGATGACAAACAATAAGTTCCAATCATAATTCTTCTTTTTGGTTCTGCCCCTAGTCCCCTTCCCCTGCTTTTTAAATAAACGTCTAATAAATTTTCCGCGGGCTCTGACAACCCGTATTTTATCCCGTCAAAGCGCGCCAAATTGGCTGATATTTCAGAGGGACCAAGTATATAATAACAGGCCAAAGCGTATTCTGAACTCGGCAAACTTATTTCTATAATTTCAGCTCCTCCGTCCTCCGCTTTTTTAACTGCATTTTTAATTATTTTTTCAACATCTTTGTCAATCCCTTTCATAAAATATTCCTTTGGCACGCCAATACGGCATCCCTTTAATTCTAAATTAGAAATTCTAAATTCTAAATTAGCGCTGGTTGCGTCCATCTTATCTTTTCCGTAAATTGCATTAAAAACTGTTTTAACGTCATCAATATTTTTACCAAAAGGCCCTATCTGGTCAAACGAAGACGCGTGAGCAATTAAGCCGTATCTAGAAACAGCGCCGTAGGTTGGACATAACCCAACAACTCCGCAAAATGAAGCAGGCTGCCTTATTGATCCCCCGGTATCAGAACCCAAGGAATAAACCGCCTCATCTGCCGCAACTGCCGCCGCCGAGCCTCCAGAACTTCCTCCGGCAACTCTTGTTTTATCATGCGGATTTTTTGTAACGCCGAAGGCAGAATTTTCTGTTGACGCGCCCATGGTAAATTCATCTGTATTTGTTTTTCCTAAAATAACGGCGCCTTTCTCTTTTAGTTTTTTTATAACAGTTGCGTCGTACGGAGCAACATAATTTTCTAAAATTTTTGAACCCGCCGTGCATTTTTCCCCCTCAACCAAAATTGCATCTTTTATAGCGCAAGGAACTCCGGTTAATTCTGAAAAATTACCAGTGGCGATTTTTTTGTCAGCCTCATCTGCCTCGGCTAACGCCAGACCCTCTGTAATGATTAAAAAAGCATTCAAATCGCTTTTTTTAATTTTTTGCAAATAAGCTAAAGTCAGTTCTTTGCTTGAGAATTTTTTGTTTTTTAATCCCTCGTGGGTTTGCTTAATTGTTAGTTCTGTAAAGTTCATTACAAAATTGTCTTAACTTTTATATAATCATCTTTCTTATCGGGAACTGATGCAATTATTTTTTCAACCACTTCCCTCCTCTGCGGTATCGCTTCATCCCTTCTGAGCGCCGAATTTTCTGCGAAGACCCGTTCTCCGCCTGTTTTTATTTTAGGCGCCTTCTTCAGCCAATTAAAATAATCCAAAATCGCGGACAAATCTTTCTGCATTTTTGTTATCTCAATATCGGTTAACTCCAATCTTGCCAACTTCGCTATGCGCTTAACTTCATCTTTTGAAATCATTTAATTATAATAACAAATTATAGCGCTACCACGGCGACTCAACGTCCTCATCTTTTAACATTACTTCAGACAGGGTTTCTATATTTTCTAAAGCGATGCCCGCTCCCCGCACAACGGATGTTAACGGGTCGTCAATGATTTTACAGGGCATTTTTGTTTCCCGCGCAATCAACGTATCAAGCCCTCTTAACAACGACCCGCCGCCCGCTAAATAAATCCCGTTAGTCATTACATCGGCCAATAATTCCGGCGGAGTTTCCTCAATTGTTGTTTTTACCGCTGTAATTATTTGCTTTACTGATCTTTCTAACGCACGCTGAACGTCGTCATTAAAAATAACAACCTCCTCAGGCAATCCTGTTACCAAATTTCTACCGCGCATTGGCATTTCTTTTTTTTCTTTTAGGGGAAGCGCTGAACCGATATTTATTTTAATGGATTCTGCGGTCCGTTCGCCGATTAACAACTTGTATTCTTTTTGGGCAAATTGGATAATATCATCGTTGAGCTTGTCGCCGGCAACTCTTAAGGACTTGAAAACAACAATTCCTCCCAGCGAAATTATCGCAACTTCTGTGGTTCCTCCGCCAATGTCAACAACAAAATTTCCTCCCGCTTCCTGAATTGGAAGCTTCGCCCCGATAGCAGATGCCAACGGCTCCTCAATTAAAAAAACTGTTCTGGCTCCGGCATTTTTAGCGGCATCTCTGACTGCTTTTCTTTCAACTTCTGTAACTCCGCAGGGAATTCCGATAATTACTCTCGGCAGATATCCCATGCCGAATATTTTTTTGGTAGAAGCGGCCGCTTTTTCAATAAAATATTTTAACATCTGCTCGGTAACCTCAAAATCAGAAATGACGCCATTGACCAAGGGTCTTGTGGCTGTGATATAAGAAGGCGTTCTGCCAACCATTTTTTTTGCCTCCTCTCCAATGGCTAAAATTTGCCCGGACTTGTTATTTACCGCAACAACCGATGGCTCGTTAATAATTATCCCCCGATCTTTTACATAAACCAAAGAATTTGCAGTCCCTAAATCAATCGCCATATCAACCGATAAAAATGAAAAAAGTTTTTTAAACATAATAAATATTTACCTTTGCAAACTAGACTTTAAAAAGTCAGAAAACCTCGGAATATCAAACCTTATTGTTACAAAAATAGACAAGGAAATCAACAAAATAAAAAATACTACAGTTATGTTTTGTTCTATTTTTGCAGGAACGGGTTTTTTCATTATTTTTTCAACTGCCAAAAATATCAATTTCCCCCCGTCTAAAGCCGGGATAGGAAACAGATTGAATATTGCTACAAAAACTGAAATGGTTCCGATAAAATACAGAAAAAATCCGGGCCCATAATCAACTGCTCTCGCTAAAAATACTGTGATCCCCAACGGCCCAGCGAGTTCTGCTCCTTGGGGAACACCTTTTCCTGAAAACATATTTGCAAAAACGCCGTAAAGACTGGTAAAACCGTTTGCCGTGGTTTGCCACGTGTAAATCGCCCCCTGAATCGGAGCTTCGTACCACGGATATTTTTTAATAAACGTTGCCAGTCTCTCAAGCCCGATTCCAATTGCGCCTTGACCTACCTCGGGATTTACCCGCGGTGTTAAAAAAATATCAAGAGTTTTATTTTCTCTCCCAATTTTTAAATCAATTTTTTCGCCGGCATGCTGCTTTGTAAAATCTTGGAAATCCGCTATTTTTTTAAATCCCAACAACGAGTCGCCTGCCTTTAGTCCCGCTCTTTCTGCCGGCGAGTCAGACTCAACCGCAATAATTTTAACTTGCGCGCCTGCCACGCCCTGAATATCTTGATCTCCAATGGGAATATCCGCTCCCATAGCAAAAACTATTGAAAATAAAATAATAGAAGCGATCCAGAATGCAACAACTCCTCCAATAACAATAAGAACTCTTTTCCAAATTTTTAATCCTACAAAACTTCTATAATCATCTACCCCTCCTTCCTCTCCATAAATTCTGACAAACGCCCCCAATGGCAACCAATTTATTGAATAAATTGTTTCTCCGATTTTTTTGCCAAAAATTCTGGGCGGATATCCGATCCCGAATTCATCAACCCTGACGCCGAATTTTTTTGCGACAATAAAATGCCCGAATTCATGAATAACCATCAGGGCAATTAAACTAAAAAAGGCTATTACTAAGGTTAAAATTGAAGATATCATATTAAATAAGTTCGTTTTTCTTTTTTTCCACTAAATTTTTTATTTTTTCGTTATATTCGTCAATAAGTTTTTGAAGTTCGTCCTTGCCTCTGAATTTGTCGTCTTCTGAAATCTTCTTTTCTTTTTGCGCATCCTGAATTTTGTTCCACACGTCCTCTCTTTGGCGCCTTATTGTCTGTTTGCATTGCTCCGCCTTTTCGCCAAGAATTTTAGCCAAACCTTGCCTATATTCCTCTGTCAAAAGGGGCAGACTTAGCCTTATTACATTTTTGTCAACGGCCGAAGACATTCCGAGCCCTGATTGTGAAATTGCTTTTTGTATCGGCTCAACATACGAGATATCCCATGGCTGAATGACAATCTGGTTTGTTTGAGCCGTGGAGATGGCTCCCAATTGTTTTAGGGCAAATTTTGAACCAAAAGCATCTACGGTTATATCCTCAACTAATGCCGGCGATGCCCTTGATGTCCTAATTTTTGCAATTTCGCCGTCAAAAAACTTAAATGCTTTTTCAAACTCCGGTTTTGCTTTATCAATAAATTCTTTATAACTCATATTAAATTTCCATTAATAATATTTCTATCGCCAATTTTTGGTTGGCATTGGTAAAAAGCAATTTACTGCTTATATCTTCTGACACGTTTATTGCTTTTTTAATTTCGGTAAAAGAATACTTCAAAAAACCGACATCTTTCGGGTCTGACTGTTCTGCTCCGATTTTAACCATTAATAAATGCCTTAAATATTTCTGCAAAACTTCCACAATTTCACCGGCATCTTGCTTTTCAAAATCAATTAATTTTACATATTTAAATTTATCCGCAAAATTAGTTCCAACCACAGCAAGCAGACCCTTTAACAACTCTTGCTCTTTTACTGATTTTTCTGAATTTTCCGGCAAATTTTTGGGCTTAAAAAATTTAACTGTCTGGCATCGTGAAAAAATCGTCGGCAAAAGCATATCCGGCTTTGAGGAGATTAAAAATAAAACCGTTTCTCCTTTCGGTTCTTCAAGCGTTTTTAAAAAACAGCTCTGCGCTTCATGGTTCATCAAGTGCGCATTATCAATAATCACAATTTTGAAACCGCCATTATAAGATTTGTATGCCAAGAAATTTTGAACTTCCCTGATTTTTGCGATTGGTATTTCGGTCTCCCGCCCCTTTGGGGCGAGGCTCGCCTCGCCTTCTGGCGAGGCGGCAACAACCATCAAATCCGGAAACTTGTAGCCGATAAATCCGGCAAATTCTTTTGCAAATAATTTTTTACCGATTCCGTTTGCTCCAACAAATAAATACGCATGAGACAATTGCCCTGTTTCATATTTTCTCTTCAAAAAATTCCACTGTTTTTGGTGCCCAATTAGCATAAATTAAAATTACTTTTTGCTCATTACAACTTTTTTATATTCAGGCAAATGTTCAAGAACCAATCCTGTTCCTTTTATCACGCAAAACAACGGCTCCTCGGCAACGAAACAAGGAACTCCTGTGCTTTGAGCTACCAATTCGTTTATTTTCGGCAACAATGAGCCTCCTCCGGACATTATAATTCCTTTGTTCATTATATCAGCAGAAAGTTCAGGAGGAGTTTCAGACAAAACTATTTTGGCGGCTTGCACAATTTCCGTCAGCACGTCTGAAATCGCTTCGCAGACTTCGTTGTTTGATATTTTGATATTTCTCGGCAAGCCTAAAATCAAATCTCTGCCTTGAATTTCTAAAAATTTTAATTCTCTTTGCGGAAGAGCCGTGCCGACTTTAATTTTTATTTCCTCAGCTGACTGTGACCCTATGGCTAAATTATATTTTTTCTTTATATACTCAGCGATAGCTACATCTATTTTATCTCCGGCAACTCTTACAGAATGAACCGTTACTATTCCTCCCAAAGAAATTACTGCTACTTCAGAGGTTCCCCCTCCGATATTTATAATCATATGTCCGGAACACGAATTAATGGGTATTCCGGCTCCAATTGCCGCCAAAATGGGCTCTTTCGCCACAAAAGCCTGTTTCGCCCCAGCTGACATAGCCGCCTCAATAACTGCTCTTCTTTCCGTGCTTGTAATTCCCGCAGGCACAGACACCACCAATTCCGGCTTAAACAACCTGAAATTTTTAGTTGACCTTGTAATAAAATAACGCATCATTGCTTGCGTTACTCTATAGTCAGCAATAACTCCATCTTTTAACGGCCTGTAAACTTTTATATCTGCCGGCGTACGGCCTATCATTTCTTTTGCCGGCTCCCCCACTGCTAAAATTTTATTGTCAATTAACGAAACAGCAACAACCGACGGCTCATTCAAAACAATGCCCTTGCCCCGCACATGAACCAGTGAGTTGCAGGTTCCCAAATCAATTGCTATTTTAGTGTTAAACATAACTAATTTTAATTTATTTTACACGCCTTATATCTGCTCCAATTTTTTGCAATCTTTCTTCAATTTTTTCATATCCCCTGTCCACCTGATACGCATTATTTATTGTCGTAGTCCCCTGCGCTATCAAGCCGGCAATAATTAGCGCGGCCCCGGCCCTTAAATCCAAACTTGGCACTTCAATCCCCCTTAAATGCGTCGGACCATTGATAATTGCCCTGTGTGGATCGCAAAAAATTATATCTGCTCCCATTTTATTTAATTCTTCCAAATATTTCAACCTGCCCTCATAAAGCGGATCGTGAATTAAGGTTCCGCCTTTTGTCTGCGTTGCCAAAACCCCAAATATGGGTTGCAAGTCCGGCTGTATTCCAGGATATGGCATGCTTTGAATTTTGGTTATTATGAGTTTTGGCGACAAAAGAACCCTTACTGAATTATTATCAACAAATTCAAAATTAGCGCCGAAACTTTTTAATTTTTTAAAAAAAAGCGTTAAATGACCCAGTTCAACATTTTTTACTAAAACCTCTCCTTTTGTTGCCAAAGCCAAAAGAATAAACGTGCCGGCCTCAATTGGGTCAGAAACAATTTGATGGGTAAAACCTTTTAATTTTTCCGATCCCTTAATTTCAAAAATATGCGGGCCTGCTATTTTTATTTTGGCTCCCATTTTTTTTAAAACTTTTGCCACTTCCTGGACCTGATAATCCTGGTCGGCAATTTTTAAAATTGTTTTTTTATTTAAACCGGCGGCAAACAGTAAAACATTTTCTGTTGCTGTGACTGAAAATTCATCCAGAATAATTTCCTGCGTTTTTTCCGATTTTCCTATTTTAGCAAAATTATAAAATTTTCCACTGTGTTTGATGCCAACTCCCATTTGTAAAAATACGTCGAAATGAGTATCCAATGGCCTTGCTCCGATAATGCATCCGCCGGGAGTTGCAGTTTTAAAATTATCAAACCTTGCCAGTAAAACTCCCCACAACAGAACAGATCCTCTAAAATGGCCGATGATATCGTGAGGAAATTTTTTGGGATCAATATTCTTGCAGGTTATTTTTATTTTATTCGCGCCTAACCATTCAACATCTGCTCCCATTTTTTCCAAAATGCCGATCATTTTTAAAACATCTTCCACTAATGGGATATTTCCGATAACGCAGGGTTCTTTTGTAAGCATTGTTGCAACCAAAACCGGAAAGGCCGCATTTTTCGAGCCCATAACCTCAATCGTCCCCTGCAATCTTCTTCCACCGTTTATAACAAATTTTTCATTCATTAAATTGTTTGTATGTTTCATATTATCTCAAAAATTCACTATTGGCAAGTGCGCATTTTTTAGTGTATAATTTCTATAATATGGCAAAAAAAATATCGAACAAAATATTGATTGGACTAACCGGCGAAAAACCGGACGATTTGCTGTTAAAAATTAGAGAGGCCAATGGTTTTGGTTTGAAAGAAGCATCTTTATTTTTAGAACTTATTGAAATAGCAAAAAGAGATATAATATATAATACTCTGTTAAAATCAAAAATTAAAAATATTCCGTTGGTTCATATACGGCACGATATGGAAAAAACTGAACTGGAATTTTTGAGAAAAAAATTTAAAACAAAATATTTCACCATTCATGAGGAAAATTTTGTCAGAGACGATATAAAAAAATGGAAGGGACTCTACAAAAATTTATATCTTGAAATGAATTTTGACAATTTTGTTTCAAAAAAAGTTAAAATAGAAAAAATCGGAGGATTTTGCGTGGATTTGGCGCATTTTAAAGTTGGAATGGAAAAATTAAGTAAAGATTTTGAATATGTTTTTGAAAAGAAAAATTTAAAAAAATATTTTGACTGTAATCACTTAAACGGCTGGAACCTTAAAACAAATTGCGATATGCACACAATTGAGAACTTGAATAACTTTGATTATTTAAAAACTCTGCCAAAATTTTTATTTGGAAAATGCATTGCCATTGAAGTCAGAAATAGTATCAAAGACCAGATTGAATTTAAAAAATATCTCTCTAAAATTTTATAATAAAAAAAAGACGAGGTTCGGATGTACCGACACTCGTCTGTCTGCTGATGCAGACCGTTTTACGGAAACTTAATTCCATGTATCACGCATGGGCTCGTTTGGCGAACTCGACTAGCTTTTCAGCCAAATCCACCACGCGAGCGCGCACCGATTCCAGTTTGTCGAGGAATGGCGCGGTTTTCTTTTCCATGGCACATTGGCATTCCCATAAACTGAGAGACAATGCGGCCGCCGCGAATGCGTCGGGAATCGCAGTCAATTTCTCCAAGATGTGCGACTTCCAAAAGTTTGCCGCGGCTCTATGGTGCCAGTTTGACACCTCTCCGTAATGAGCTAAGGCAACCTCAATCAGACCGAGCGAAAACGTCAAGTCGCGTCGGTTGCACGCCTTGTCGAGGAAAAACCGCGCGCAGTTGTGCAGAAGGTTTGCCAACGACACGTCGTGTTTGCTGACGTCGGCGCCTTCGGCAAAACTTTCCGCCATCCTCCAGACTTGCTCGTGCTCAACGACACTATCGGGCATTCTTGCGCGAATTACGAGTGCATTGCTGGCGTTGATATTTCCGATTAAATGCTCACGCACCAGCGCAAGGAACTTAACGTCATCCTCGTAGCCTTTGGCATAAGCAAACACATAGGCGTGGCATTCACATGCACGCTGGTTGTCTCCAGCGCCAGCGATTTCTATCAACGCCTCGTCGTACTCCTTGCGCCGATAGGCACACCAGGCAAGAATCGCGTGCAATGCTTGCTTGATCGACAAACTGGCCACCATGGAAAGCTCGTTTGTGGCCACCGCTTCAGCGACTTCAATCTTTCCCTGTAAATACAGTTCCCAAATTTCTTCTGTTGTCAATTTACTGCTCCTTCACAAAAAAAGACATGACCGTACTGTTCAAGATACACATGTATAATAATCTAAAAATTTTACATTGTCAATAGTGCGGTAAGAGTTAGTTTATGTTATATATAGAGAATGTCAAAGCAAATTCGCTTCATTATACTAATTGTTTCCGTGGTCATGTTTTTTTCTATAACTCCGATTATTATCGGCCATTCTTTGGGTTACAGAATAGATTTTGATCAAAAAAAAATAGTTGCAACCGGAGGAATTTATTTACGGGTGTGGCCTAGCCCAGCCGAGGTTTATATTGACTCAAAACCGATTATGAAAACCAACATAATAACAAACTCTGCATTTATGCAAAACTTGCTTCCCAAAAACCACACAGTTTTGATAAAAAAGAACGGTTACTTTGACTACCAAAAAACATTGCCGGTAAAAGAAAAAGAAGTTACAAAATTAGAACACGTCCTTTTGATTAAAAAAGATATTAAATTTGAAACCTTGGCAGACCTGCCTGCGCAGGCAGGTAAAACCCGATCCCCTTTTGCAAAACAGGAACGATTCATTTTAAAAAATAACAACCTTTATGACAGTAACTCCGGAAAAAATGTTTTAATAATAAAAAATGTCATAGCTTTTGATACATATCAAAATAATATATATTGGATTGGAAAAGACAACCTGCTTTATACGTCGGATTTTTCCGAAAAAACAAAAACCAAAATTTTGGATTCATTCTACTCGCCCGTTAAAAGCATTAAAATTTCCCCGGACCACACAAAAATACTTTTTTATAATGACTACGAAATTTTATTTGCCTATTTAAACTCGCCAAATTCCGAAAAAACATTTTTGAATAGATTTTCGGAAAAAATCGGCGATTGCCTTTGGTTAAACAGCGACTATGTTATATTCACTCAAGCAGGTAAAATAAAAATTTCCGAAATTGATAACAAAAATGAAATTAACATGGTTGAACTGCCGGATGAAATTTTAATAGACGAACAAACTGTTGATATTAAAAACTCTAAAATATATTTTAGCCAGACAGACAAAAAACTTTACATCTTAACTGCAGATAATTTATTGCTTTCAGAGCAAATGATTCAGTGATAACTTTTGCCAACAAAAATGGGGCGCTTGCCCCATTTTTGTTTTATACTTATGTTTTTGAAAATTCTTCTATTTTTTTCTTAAAATCTTCCCAGCTTATTTCGTCTCCGTTGGCTGTCTTGCATATGTCTTTAAATGCGCAATAACTGCATTGCCAATTGCGGGGATAATCCGCAAGCCGCGCGGGAATTTTGTTTGCCTCTATTTCTACTTTTAATCCGTAAAATTTATCTAAGAGAGATTTAACTAATGGTTCGTCATATTCCACAAAAAATTCTTTGATTTCCTGTTGGTCTTTGTCAATGTAAAGCAAAATGCCTTTTTTAATGTCAAAATAATGCATGTAAAGTTGAATTTGATAAACGTTTTCTTCTTTTGGTTGCGCAAGATTTCTGAAAATCATGCTATTCATGCTTTTAATATCAAGCACATAATTTTCGTTATTGATGCATAAAATTGCATCTGCTCTTCCCGAAATTATTTCCTGGGAAGGAATTGGAATTTCTGTGGTAACTCCCAGCCTTAAACGGTATAAAATGTTAAAGATATTTCTATGTATGTTTTCTCCGTGCTCAAATATGCGCATAATCCTCGCCTGCACCGGTTCCCTCGGCGCATTTTTAAACCTAAAAAAAACAGCGCGAGAACACTTGCCGGCATCTGTAATATAAAACCGCGTCTGCTCTTTATTTTTCTGATTCTCTAAATAAAACTGGTCTATAAGTTCTTTTAGCATAAAATAATTTTATTTTATTTCCCAAAAAATAGCAAGAGCAGAGCAACTCAAAAGTCGCCCTGCGGCGACTTTTAAAATTTTTATCTCTTTGCCCACTGAGGAGCGCGGCGGGCTCTGAGAAGTCCGAATTTTTTTCTTTCTCTCATTCTTGGGTCGCGGGTTAAAAATCCGGCTTTTCTCAATCTTTTTCTAAAATTTTGATTAAAATCAACCAGAACTCTTGCTGTTCCGTGCCTTACTGCTTC
>Ga0209542_10013520_pt1 | contig 14050 bp, 14 predicted proteins | sample RifCSPhighO2_01_FD_184028 | JGI IMG/M metagenome (GOLD analysis project Ga0209542, IMG submission 184028) | Soil microbial communities from Rifle, Colorado - Rifle CSP2_plank highO2_0.1 (SPAdes) (version 2) | ecosystem: Environmental > Terrestrial > Deep subsurface > Rock core/Sediment ...
TGCACCTGCAGACGGCGACGTTGGATTTGCAGTCACATCACAATCTGCCGCTTCCTTCGGCCCGCAGCTGGGACTTGAGCTTGGCGGCGGCATATCTTATGCGTATCAACTCAACGGCAACGTCAGTCCAACAGCCATTGCGTCAATAATAAACAAACGGGCAATTGTTTTCGGTTTTAGCGACGTCAAGGCAGAGAGCTTTGACAACATGATAAAAATAACAACATCGTCAAAAAGAGACATCAACATTTTGCTCTATCCAGGAGTTATTGAGGCGCGAATGTCGAAGAACATAAAATTACAAAACAGCGCAGGAACGTTTTCTATCGGCGACGACACCTTCAATTTCACATTGGAAGACGGGGGGAATTCGCTCGTGTTTGGAGGCAAAAAATATTTGGTCGGTGATTACTTCCTTGCAGACGATGTAAGGGTTTACTACGTCAATTCGACAGAGACGAATGTTGTGTTGGAGGCGGTTGTCTTTGACAATGAGGGCATAGAAAGAGTTGTTCCTGAACAGTCTACCCTTGAATACATTGCAGAAATTCGCCAATATCAGTTCCAAATACCTGCGCTAATAACGCAAAAGGCCAGCGAAATGTTCCAGAAAATCAATGAGCGGGCGGCGACTACTTTGTCAGGAGGAAAAATAGTAATTGACGGCTCGCTGGTTTCTTATTTTGATGGGAAGGAAATAAGCCGGCTTGGAGTGCCATTGGAGTTTGCGAGGGCTCCGTTGCAGAGCATCGGCATAACAGGGTTCGCCCAAACGAACGAGGCGGCAAAAGAAGAGAGACTGGCAATTCTGGCATCGCTCCAGAGTGGAACACTGAAGCATGAGTTGGTGTTTGTCAACCAAGAGCAAGTTCAGCCGACAATGAAAGAGCTTGCCCTCATGGTATTTCTTGTTGCAGCAGGGTTTTCGTTTGCGCTTACGGTCATTGCATCAATCAGATACAAAAATATAAAGGCAGGAACTGCTGCATTCGTTTTGATTCCTGCCACACTTTTTGCAACAGTTGGAATTATTAATTTCGAGGTCGCTTTCTATGGGAGCAATTTTGTTTTTGGAATCAACACAGTCTACGCTCTGTCGGCATCCGCCGTCATGATGGGAATTCTTTTTGTTGTCTCGTGCGAGAAAATGATTCGGGCAAAGGAAATGACGATAAAAATTGGATACAGAAGACTGATGGGGATGAAAACATTCGTCTACTTAGCCAGCGTAATAGTTTCTGTTGCAGTTGCGATATCATATGACAGGATTTTTGGAATTTTCATCTTCTTCGCGATGCTGCTTGATTGGTTGATCGTTTCAGGAATAAGGGAGAAGTTCATCAGGAAGTAGACGACACTGCAAAAAGGCGTGATTTTTCTTCGCCATGAAAAAACATGAGTTCGCCATTGCATGCGAGGCACTTTCCGACCAGCGGCACGCGTCTGTAGGTCCTGCTGCAGCGATTGCATATCAGCCCCTCGATTTGCGCCAGTGGCTGGTCTTTCGAATAGCCGTTTCCATTTCCACCTGGTTTTAGTCCTGCCTTTATCATGGCACTTAGCTGCATTTGTCTTCCGACACTGAGAAGTTCCGATCTCTTTATTCCCATCGCTTCAAAAACTCTCTCCAGAGGTGGAAGGAGTTGGTTCTCGATGTAATACTTGGAATCGATTCTCAAACCATGACTTTTGACGTATTCTGGATCTTCGGCTCTTTCAGACATAAGATTCAGGCCTTTGATAATCACAAATCCAACTCTGTCGCCGATTTCCGGAGCTGTCGCGGGGGACCTCTGCTTCATCTTTTTCACGAGTTCTACATGCGGCTGTATGCCTTTGTAGTCCTTCAAAGATTTTGATACGCTCTTTGTAACAACTAGCTCTTCTATGGGAATCTGATTTTTTTCGAGCTGGCCGAGAACGTCTTTTACGTAGTTGAGAGCCTTTTTCATGTCCTGTTCTTTTAGCAGAATATTTAATATATTGAAAAGTGTTTTTGAAGTTAAGTCGCACCAATCTCTTCTAATAGTCTCTATTCCCTTCATCGACAATTCATCTTTCCATACATTGCCGACCTTTTCGAAGCTCCAGCCTGCATATCTTTTCTTGCTTAAAATCAGGAACGTCTTGAACAGCTTTTCGAATGTGAGCTCCAGACCGTCCAGCCTTTCCGTCACAAACTTCGCTATTTCCTTTCCTTTTGCTGCAGCCTTTTCCAAATCCAGTATATCCGTTTTAATAAACACGGAATCTGTGTCGCCATAGATGACTCTGTAACCAAAATTTTCTTCGATTAGTTTTTTAGTTTTTGTGATATTCTCCCTTCCCCATGCAGTAATTGATGCTGCCACTTCTGGAACATAGAACCTTGCGCCAACAAACCCTAGGTAACCCCACAGAGAAACTAGCATGCCCTTAAGTGCGTACTGTTTGGCATCCAAAATTTTCAATTTGTTCTCGTCCAGTTCTTTCTCCATCTCGGCTCTCACGTCAAACCTGCTGTCAAAATAATACCGTGCGACATAGGGAAAAATTCCTTCTTTCACATTTTTCTTCAAAAATTTTGTACCCGTGGGGGAGACGTTTAACTTTGCACCATCCAACTTTGTTTCTCCTCTGACTAAAACGGTTGGGCAGATGTTGTACCGCATGATTATTGATGGGTACATGGATTTGAAATCTAGAATCAGGACTGCTCCATCTTTGTGCAAACCTACTTCTGGTTCTAAAACTATGGCGCCTTCGAACTTCTTTTCCGAGCCAGAAAAAACTTTTCTGTGCGGCTTGCAAGGCATGACAATATTCTTTTTAATCAGTTCATACAGCAGCGCGTTCTCATGTCTTGCCGCTTGGCCAGACATTATATCTTGTAGCAAGAGACCAGATAGTTTAGACATTTCTATAAATTTGTTCATGTCGACAAGTTTATGCGACGTGACGAGCCTGAGCGCAAGGTCAGAATCTTTTCTAGAATATTCTATAAATCGCCTCAATTTTTCCGAGTTGCCGTTCCATGCTTCTTCTGTGAATGTCCTTATGCTTTCGCCAAATTCTAACTTTCTTTCGCCTAGTATTTTTTCTGAGACAGTGCTGAGGTCATATCTTCTAAACTTGTACGGCTGGTCGTAAACTGATAGGTATTTTATGATGTAGAATGGGTCAATCACTACCCGTCCGACAATCGCCGATCTTTGAGTAGAGCCGAACTTTTGGCTGAAGCATATCTTGTCTGCTCTTCCCAGATCCTTTTTTATTCCCAGAACATCCATTCTGTCAAAAATATATGGCAGATCGAATCCTTCTATGTTATAGCCTGTCAATATGTCTGGGTCGTATTTTGCAATCATCTCTTTAAATTTCTCAAGCATCTCCTTCTCGCCTGAGCAAGATACCGCCCCTCGTATGCCTGCATGCTTTGAAATAAGTACCATGTCTTTCATACCATTGAAGTCAGGATCGAAAGAGAGTGATATTACAATGATTTGATCTTTTTTTGAGTCTGGCAGACCCTCTGATGGAAGGCATTCTATATCAAAAGAAAGATATTTCAATGGCGCGTTTTCCATAACATCGACGGACATGATGCTTCTGCAACTTATTGATGGGCATTTTACAGTGATGGTTTTAACCGGGTTGCCCTCTACTCTAACCCACTTCATCCCGTATAGACCAAAATCTGCCATGAACCTGTATTTGAAAAGGATGTCTGCCTCGTAAATTTCCTTTGCGCTTGACCTGTTCCTTAAGAATTCTCTTACCTCCGGCGTGTGCGACGGATCTTTCAACGTGATCTTCAGCAAGTCTGCAGGTTTGTCGTCGTATCCAATCGGCAACGTCTTCTTGACAATTTCTAGCTTCATTATGTCGTTTGGGAAGTTTGTCCGCAGAAGCTCTATCGATTCCTCCACAGAATTATCGCTGTCGCTTGGCAGAACATAAAAATACGGCAAGAATTTTTCATAAAACGCGCAGACCGTTTTTCCTTCTTTATTTTTCCCGAAAAGTCTCAGCACTGGCAGACCGTTCAGAAGGACATAATCGCAATCGAGAAGCTGAAGAATTTCTTCCATACCTTACTTTTTCGGCGGTCGCAAATTAATAGTTTGTTATTTTCAATTTTCTATTCTCTTTGTCTCTCTTGTTTTTAAATTTATTCTCCAACTCGTTTTTTCCTTCTCGCGTTCAGGCATCATCAGCACGGTTGTGCCCTTGTAGTTGAAACTTCCGCTGCCTTGGACGTCGAAAATGATGAAAATGTCTGGCACCATGTCAATTAGGAAGGGGTCGTTTGAAAAGGCAGCATGATCGGCCTCAATTACCGGGCTGAGGTTTCTTCTTTTGAGTAAAGATGCGATGAGTTCTTCCTCGTTTTTTTCGCGCTGCTGATATTTTTTAAGATATTTCGAATTGCTTATCAAAACAACTGCAGATTGTTTTACCTTTACCATAACAGGCATGTCAAAAACATCTGCATTTATTTTTGCCTTGTGGCCTTCAGTTGTAATCGCTATTTCCTTTCCATCTGCCGCCCTCGCCAGTGGATAATTGCTGACAGTCAGTTCCAAATCCTCTTCAGTGCGTGTGACTTCTCGCCTCAGCGGCAAATCCGGCCAAAACATTTTCTCGATTTTTATTCTCTCGTCGCTCTCGCAAACTATGCCAATCACGTCATCTAGAAACACCTGCTCAAAATCTGCTTTCTTTTTGAAAAAGAACGTGTGCTCGCCTGTTTCGTCCTCGCCGACTATTGAATTCTCCCCATCCATTTTTTCCTTCACAATAATTATTACTGAGAATTTTTTCACCTTGGGCGTGATTTTGTTGATAGAAATTAAGTTGACCAAATCGACCCGGCCTGCCAGAAGTTTTTTCAAAAAAATATATCGCGTGTTTACAAGCGCTGCAAACTCGTCAATGTCGATGGTTGCCCTGGATTTTTCAGGAACTTTCAGTATTTCTACGTCGCTTTCCGGCTGCTGCAAAATTTCGTTAATGAAATTGATTGTGACCGTGGTGGGCTTTCCTACGGAAGGGACTTTTTGAAGGAATGTGTTTATCTGGTTCGGCTTGTGGGAGAAAAAATCGAGTGATTCAAAGTCAAGCTGGAGGCCGTTGTCGAGAAATTTTTTAAGTATTTCTGGTTTTTCCATGATCCAGCACCTCGAGCACACTGAAGCCCGCAAAAGTTCACAAGATTATTAGCGTTTCAAAGTATAAACGGTAAGACCTTTCTTCCCCTCTTCCTTTGAGTGAGGAAGGGCGATGGCCTGAACCCTGTTCGCTTCCACCAGCTCCTGCAAGTATTTCTGGATTGTGTTCCAGCTCAATGTGCGTCCAAGCACTTTTGATGCCTGCGTTGCCAAAGAAGAAATTGTTAGAGGAGTCTGATTGCTTGATAAAATGTCCAACAGCGACTGAGTCATTTGCTGCCTGAGGGGCGGTCTTCCGCGTTTCATATATTTTCTATGACTTGTTTCACTTAATTACTTTTTGCAATTTTTCTTATTTTGGTATGAGTAGATGGCCTGAATTGGTATTATTTGATAAATAAAAAGAATTTATTATTATTATTATTATTTATGAACTTTCAAAATAATAAATGAAAAGAATCAAACGAATTTTTATGAAGTCTCTGAGACATTTTTCTGAAAATTTGAAAAGTTCCTAAGGTCAGGCGACCTATGAATACTGGTTATACGTAAGAAAGTCCAAAACCTCATAAAAATTTAGTCAAACCGTTGATTAAGAAGAACTTCATGATAGTTGATCGGACAAGACTTTCCTTTCCATTAATAGGATAATAATTGGTCGGATTTGAATTGTGGATTTTATCAAGAAGCCCGATTTTGATCAAATTATCCAGCCTTTTCCTTAACGCCTCAATCCCAATGTTCAGCTGTTTCGACTCTTTCATTTCCTTAAACAAAATAGGGAAGCAGTATGGTTGCGTGTCAAATGGGAAATTTTTGCCCGTTGCATAAAACTTCCTGAGTAGCTGTATGTCTAGGAAATCTAGTTTCTGAGCAAGATCAATAACAACATCCGCAGAGTTCTGCGTTACACTTCCGGCGTTACCAGCATCAACAAGTATAGATTCTACAGACTCCAGCACATTCATAGCAATGTCTCCATGTCTAATCGTTTCCTATTCATTATAGAAAGAACTTCGTATGCAACACTTTCTAATATTCCAACAGTGTAAGCATGAAATCCCTTCAAATTCTTCCGTGGGTAAGTTTTTTTCAGTTGTGATTAAGTGAAATTAGTGAATACGAATGAATTGGTAAATTTACTTAGGTCGGAAGGGTATAAAAATAGATTTATGTTCTGTAAAAGATATGTTGCAGAGTAACATTTCAGAACAGGTTAACAATTTTTGCTGTCACTCCCCTGTCGGTCAAGCTGATTATGCCGCAATAGCCTTCTGGAAACCTCCCGGCGTTAATTATCTTCGTGTTTCCTATCTCGTCTGTCCCACGTCCTTCATGAATATGAGAACAAACCGCAGCAGCCGGCTTTCTCTCCTCAATGAATTTTCTAATCGTTTCTGAACCCACGTGAGCGCCGGTATAAATGAGGTCCATCTTCGTTCTCGCTGGCGGCATGTGCGTGACCTGAATTTTCCATTTCGCATTTTCCACTTCTTCATAACCTTTCTCGAGACCCCTACGCAGCTCTTCCTCACTCGGTTCGAGTGGCGTGCCGAACGGAGTTTTCGCTCCGCCAAAACCATAAAAGCCAGCCTCACCAACAACCCTTCCACGGCCGTGGATGCTGATCCCCTCCTTTTCTAAAAACGGTATGATTTCTTTGTCAAAATTCCCAGGCACAGCCACGATTGGTTTCTTGAACAGTTTCAGCTCAGATATTACAATTTTTGCTATGTCAAGAGGCGCGAAGCCGCGAAGGCCGACGTCCGAGAAGTCGCCCGGGCAAACTACCGCGTCAAAATCAAGCTGCAAAATTTTGTCCGAGTAAGTCATAATGTTTTCAATATCGTTATGAATGTCCCCTACGGTCAGTATGTTCATTTCGCTTCAACTCACTAAATGTTTTTTACATTAGACTTTTAAATATTACATTGGGCCGTTTTTATGCTGAATAAACTGAAGGGGTATCGAGTCGAAAGGAAGATACGCATTGAAATGGAGAACAATGGGTGGAAGGTCGTTAGGGCAGGCGCAAGCCTCGGCGAGGCAGATTTGATTTGCATAAAAAGCAAAAAATGCATCTTGTTGCAGATCAAGTCAACAAGAAAAAGGAAGTTTTATTACTATGATTATTTGAAAAAAACATTGCAAGGATTTCCGTTTTATCTGGTCGTCGATTTCGGGTATGGCAACATCAGAACGCTTCACCCTAAAAAAGTGGTAAGCAAGAACGACGGGCAGGCATTCGACGAATTCATCAAGCATCTTGAATAGTCCAGAAATGTTAATAACGGTAGAACTCTTATTCTAATCAGGTGAGCGTCTTTGCCGATATATGTAAAAGATATAATGAGCAAGCCCGTTCTGACGATTGATGTAAACAGCACTGCAAAGGCTGCAGGCCGGGCCATGAAGAAGGCAAGAAAATACGCCCTGATTGTCACGAAGTCTGGAAAAGCAATCGGCATCGTAACTGACAGCGATCTTATTAAAAAAGTTGTGGCGAAAAATTCCAAGCCATCTGGAATAAAAATAAAAAACGTGATGTCAACGCCCATCGTCATAATTTCCTCAGACGACACAATAACAGAAGCCACTCGAAAGATGAAGAGAAGCAGTATCAAAAGACTTGCCGTCGTGGACGGCGGGAGGCTTGTCGGAATTTTATCCTCGACAGACATTGCGAGAGTCTCGCCAGAGATGGTGGACATTCTTGAATTTAAACTGAACACGCGCGAAGAGCAGCCTGAGATTAGAGAAAAGTCCACATCTGGCATTTGCGAAAATTGCGGCAACTACAGTGCAGATTTGAGAAACGTCCAAGGCCAATGGCTTGATGAGGATTGCAGAGAAGAACTTGAATCAGAGGACTGATAGATGTACCAATCGATACAAGAAGCAATTGATGCGAAACCTAAAAATATTCAGCTGGAAAGAGCAGGAATAAACAGGTACGAAAAAGTTTTGGTTTTTGCGAACACGCGCCCGGTTTTTCTGAAGGAAAACGACAAAATCGAGTCTGCAGTTCATAAAATAATCCAATCAGGACACAGAAGTATTCCTATCGTAAACAAGAAGCATGCAGTCGTCGGAATAGTGACAACGCCGGATATGATAAATGCGTTCCTGAAAAATCAGAGCTTCAAGGACCCAGCAGCGACTATCATGACGCGGGAAGTTATATTCGTCCATCACGACGACCCGATCGGGCTCGCATTGCAGAAAATGAAAATCAGCAGGCGCGGCAGATTGCCCGTCATCAGAAATAAGAAATTGATTGGAGTGATAAGCGAATACGACATAACAAAATACTTCGCGCATTACGATTTGCGTGTCAAAATTTCAGAAGTCATGACAAGGAAACCGTTATTCATTACCCACGACGTTTCAATCTTCGACGTGCTGAGGATTCTTGCAAACTCAAAATATCGTCGTCTTCCAGTGGTCGAGCATGGGCGGGTGGTTGGAGTCATCACCGCGTCTGATATGCTGAAGTATCTGAGGAATTCCGATTTCAACATGTCAGAACTGTTCCATCCAATTGATACACTGCTGCGGAAGAAAGTTTTTTCTGTCGACAAGAACAAGGATATGTCAGAAGCAATACGCTTGATGCTTATACATTCCGTTAGTGGCTTGTTGGTGCTTGATGATTACGAACATTTGGAAGGAATAATAACAGAACGTGACATCATAAATCAAATAATTTAATAATCTAAATTGAACTGACGAACGTCAGAAATCCAGAGTGCGAAGTTGAAGATTATGCTTACAAGACTGATTGAGGAACTGAACAGAATTGTCAATTACTATCGAGGCGTGCCCATTATAGTGGAAGGAATAAAGGACAAGCGCGTTCTGACACAGCTCGGATTTGACTACATCGTTGACATTTCCGGCACCGCAATCGACAATCTTGCCGACAAAGTCAGACTTACCGGTACAAAATCTGTCATTATTTTAACTGATTTCGATGAAGAAGGGCAGTCAAAGGCATCCCGCCTGACAAACATCTTTCAACGTCACCATATCAGCGTGCTCTCTTCCGTGAGGCAGAGGGTGCGATCACTCTTCAAAATTCACAAAATTGAAGAACTCACACATTTCACAAAATTGATTGACTTATCACCATCACAGTTTCACTCATCACAAATCACAAACATCACAGGAGATGATTATCATGGCAAAGTTAGCTCAATCCACGATAAAATATTTAATCGAAGCCGAGTTTACAGCAGACGGCGTAGTAGAGAAACCCGACGTCATAGGGGCAATATTCGGCCAGACTGAAGGATTGCTAGGCCAAGACCTTGACTTGAGAGAATTGCAAAGAACAGGAAGAATAGGAAGGATAGACGTAGACCTCGATTCGGAGGAAGGAAAAACTTCTGGCAAGATTGTAGTGCCTTCAAGCTTGGATAGTTCTGAAACCTCTCTCATTGCAGCATCATTCGAAACAATCGAACGCATCGGTCCCTGCAACGCGAAGGTAAAAATATCCAATGTGAAGGACGTAAGAATGGCAAAACGGGAGTTCATGGTTGACCGCGCTCGCGACATCCTGCAAAGGTTGATTGGAGAAGAAATCCCCGCCACGACAGCGATCACTGAAAAAATAAAAGAAACAATTCGAACGAGCCAGGTGCAGGAATTCATGGGGCTACTAGCAGGTCCGGACGTCGAAAACGCGGACGAAGTGATAATAGTCGAGGGACGGGCTGATGTCCTCACGCTTCTCAAGAACGGAATGAAAAACGTAATTGCGATAGGCGGGACGATAATTCCCCACGCGATATTAAACATAACAAAGGAGAGGATTGCGACGCTCTTCGTCGACGGCGACAGGGGTGGGGAGCTGATAGTGAAGGAAATGATGCAGCTTGCTGATATCGACTACGTTGCGAAGGCGCCAGAAGGAAAAGAAGTGGAGGAATTGTCGAAGAAGGAAATATTCAAGGCGCTTCGTGAAAAAATTCCAATCGAGCAGTACAAAGTCGAGCCGAAACCGAAAGAGCTGAAAGAGTTCATTTCAAAGCGCGAGAAGCAGGCAAAATCAGAGGTCGCGAATGAACCGTTAACAAACGCATGAAATAAATGAAAATTCGAAATTAAGATGAAAAACCGCTTTCATGAATTACTGAATAGGATGGACCATCTTCGCCCAACTCACTTTTAATTAGCTGAACCGACCCGACGTCGAATGCTGCAAAGCACGCGGTTTTGTATTTCTCGACGACTTGCAGGAAGGTTTTTTTGTCTTTAAAACCTTTGACTCGGCAAAGCGTCATGTGCGGCGGTTTCACGTCGCCGCCAATAGATTTCTGTATGTCGCCGCTCAATTTTGTAAGCAGATCTTTTTCTTGCTCGACATTCAGCGCGACGACCCGTGTCAATCTCGCGTTTGGGATTGGCTTGACAGTGCAGACTGTCGCGACAAATTTTTTGTATCCTTTAGCAATCATATCAAGTTTGGCAGTAATCTCCATCAATTCATCTTCAGATATCTCGTCCAGAAATGACAAATTGACATGCATGTTTCCCCCTTCCACATACTTTCCTACCACGCCAACTTCCAGCAGCTCTTTCTGCACCTGCAGTGCGATGTTTTGGACGTTTTCTGGCACCAAAATGCCTATGAAAGCTCTCAATTCGTCACTTCCTCGTTAAATAAATGGAAAACGCGAGTCGAAAAAGGTTAAAATAATTATATACCTATATTGTGTTATAGGAAAAGGACAGGTGATGAATTAATGCCAGAAACTAAGGTAAGGGCAGGGGACATCGTTGGCAAGACAATTATCAGCGAAGAAACAGGCCGTAAGTTCGGTGTCGTTAGCAATATCGACTTTATAACTGAAAGCGGAGAACTTCTCAACCTCATTGTCGAGCAGCCAACAAAGCATTTGGCTGATTTGAACCTAAAGTCAGATGGGAAGGGACGCCTGCTTGTTCCATTCAGCGCAGTAAAGTCGGTCGGGGACTTTGTAATAGTTAGTGAAAACGAACTGATTTGAAATTCTTAATAATTAGAATGGTTTGTATGGAAACACTAACTCAATATTTGACTCAGAACTGGCCGTTAGTAGGCATGTTTGCCTGGGACGCTTCTCTCTTTTTATACCTTATACATATTCATTACACTGAAAGAAAATCTAAACACCGAGCAACTTTAGATAATTATTTAAAATAATCATTTCAGATTTAACCAACTAACTTCTACTTGGTCTATTCTCCAATTCGGATTTATCCTTTCCTCAATTTTTTGTCTGTAGCCAGACTTAGCAGCTAGCACTCCGACCCATGCAATCATCGCCCCCTGATCGCCGGCAAATTCTTCCGGCACCACATACATTTTCGCCCCACGCTCCTCGCACATCACTTGAATCATTTTCTGTAATCTTTTGTTCGCCGCAACACCTCCGACCAACAAGACCTCTTTCTTGTTTGTATGCGCCAGCGCCCGTTCCGTCACTTCTGTGAGCATGGCAAAGCAAACTTCCTGCATGCTGAACGCTAAGTCCTCTTTCTTTATTCCCTTCCTGTAAAGCCTTCGTGTTTCTGTCAAAATTCCTGAAAAAGATAGATCCATCCCCTTCACAACATACGGCAGTTCAACATATTTTCCTGCCTTGGCAATTCTTTCAACTCCAGGTCCGCCTGGCATCGGCAATCCAACCTCTCGTGCGAAAACGTCAAAACAATTTCCGACTGGTATGTCCTCGGTCTCGCCGAAAATTCTGTACCGTCCTTCAGTAAAGGCAATAATTTGTGTGTTTCCTCCTGACAGGTAAACATAAACAGGATCCTTGGTCTCTGTCATGAGCTTTCCAATTTCTAGATGAGCAGCAGGATGATTGACAGGAATTAATTTCTTTTTCAACTTTTTCGTAAGTTGTTCAGCAAAATCAGCACCAGCAAGAAGTGTAGGTGGCAAGCCAGGACCTGCGGAATAACAAACAAAATCGACATCTGCCAAACTTATCTTCGCCCTTTCCAAAGCTCTTTTCAAAATTTCATCAGCGACCTTTCTGTGATGCGTGCCGGCTTCGGCAGGAATGATTCCTTTTCCCTCCGGCGACTTGTACATATCCCGTTCATTTGCAAGAATTTTTCCCTCTGATGTAGCTATTCCAATTCCAAATGTGTGGGCTGTAGATTCAATACCCAGACAAATAAAATCTTTCATAAGAATTCCTCAATTTTTAATTTCCTTATTTATCAAACTTCATTTCGTGGATCATTTTCAAAATTTCTTTGTAGTTTATGTAAATTAGCACCGCAGTAAAAATTCCGATAAATGCGCCTCCGGCGACATCAACAACTCTATGCAGTCCAAGCGCCACTCTGGAATATGCGACAAGAATGGCAAGGAGCATCAGTACGAGTTGCATCTGCGTTTTTCTCGGAAAGAACATTATGAAAATCGTGACAACAGAAAAAATAACGGCTGCATGGCCGCTAGGGAATGAGTAATCCGTAGGACAGAAAAAGCCAGAACACGGCCGCGGGATCGCGAAAACAAACTTCATGCCGGTGACGAGAAAGTAGCTAACTATAACCGCTGGAAGAAGTGCGAAAACAAACCAATTGAGATATTTTTTTACTTTTCTGGGCACGACCTTATAAAGCAGCATCGACACGGTTGCCGCTCCGAGCCAGAAGGTGATGTCGCCGAAATAGGAAGCGAACGTCCAGAACATTTCTAAATCCATAGTAATAATTAATTCATAAATCGTATTAATTATATGCCATTGGCCGTAACGCATGTTCTAATTCCAATCATCGCAGTAGACCTTTTCCGCGACCACGTACTCAAAAACACGCGCATGCTGACAATAAAATACGTTTTCCTTGCTGGCCTCGGTGGACTTTCGTTGGACCTTGACCTTCCTCTAGCAGATTTTCTAAAATACTATCTTGGGTTCTCTATAGAATCTCATAGGATATTCTTCCACAACATCTGGATACCTTTGGCATTTTTAGCGGCGGCCTTTATATTTTTTACAATTAATCGAAAACGCATCTTCAAGGTGTCATTAATGCTGTCGATAGGCATGTTTTTCCATTTGATGCTTGACGGTTTTCTTAACGGAGAAATATTTCCATTCTACCCGCTCAGCGGCTACACGTTCGGTCTTAATCTAATTCCGTACATTCCAGACTTCTTCGCTGGACTCGATGCTGTTATGCTGATTCTTTGGTTGTATCACGAGGAACTTACTCATAAGATTTCCGACTTTTTTTAGCGGACTTTCTAGCTGGCTAACCCTTCAAAATTTTGTAACCGTACAAGACTGCCAAAAGCGAAAACAAAATTACTGGAAAATAAACAGGGAATTTCCATTGAATCGGAATTAGGAAAACAAATTACATTGAGACTATCTTCACCGAAACCCTAAAAGTTTTCTGATTTCATTTGCATATATTTTAATAGTCGACATATACAGTACGCTAGCAAACGCCCATCCATACAAAACTATGACAGGCACACCCAAAATATGTAAATTAAAATCCCATGAATATGTCCAAAAACCGTAAGTTGTACCAAGAAATTCTATTGCCCATCCAACTACAATAAATGAAATGATGCTAGATAAAAGAAACGTTAATTTATTATATTTTTTAAATAGCATTTTTTGCATAAATTCAATTATTAAAGACAAGGCACCAAGTGTCGACCCCCATAAAAGTATCACGTCTAATGAAATTTCTTGGCCTTCTATGTAAAACAATGTCAAATTACTTATGTTATAATTCCAAAGAGGTGCAGTTGTTAATTCCCATGAAAAACCAATAATTAAACCCAAAATCATTTCAGGTAAAAGATTTCTTTTCAAAGCTTTTCCAATAAACCATATTAAAACCAATGATAAAGCAGTCAAAATTACGAAAAGCATATT
>Ga0209542_10013521_pt1 | contig 14049 bp, 14 predicted proteins | sample RifCSPhighO2_01_FD_184028 | JGI IMG/M metagenome (GOLD analysis project Ga0209542, IMG submission 184028) | Soil microbial communities from Rifle, Colorado - Rifle CSP2_plank highO2_0.1 (SPAdes) (version 2) | ecosystem: Environmental > Terrestrial > Deep subsurface > Rock core/Sediment ...
AGAAATGACTCCTTTCATTTTTACCACCTCCTTACTCCTTGCCTTTAGCTTTTATTATGAGGAAGTAAAACCGGACATTTCTATTTTGCCCAAATAGGACATTATCATATTGCCGCTACACATAAAGCCTTAAGGTTGTCAAGTTTTTGTACCTGTGGTATTATGATGATTATGACACGTTCTACTTTCGCTCAGTGTCATACTGAGGAACTCGAAGTATGACTGCAACAGGACACGCGATAATAGGAACGGTGATTGCGGCAAAAATCGGAAATCCGGCCCTCGCAGTTCCACTTGCCCTTGCCTCTCATATTGCAGCAGACGCCTTTCCTCATTGGGATGAGGGAACAAATTCCAAGGAAAAAAGTAAGGAAAGATTTATTGCAGAAAGTGCTTTTGATGTGATTCTGGGTTTTGTACTTTCTTACTTAATAATATTTGTTCTCTTTCCGCAAACAAATCTTTTATACGCATTTTTGATAATTCTTATCTCCCAGTCGCTTGATTGGTTAACAGCTCCTTATTATTTTTTTAGAATAAAACCCTTCAAAATTTTCTATAAATTCCAGAAAATGTTTGATAATAGGATGGATAAACCGTGGGGAATAATTAATCAAGTGGTAATCCTAGTTTTGATAGTGGTACTTGCAAAGATCTTCTAATTTTTCTATTACCTTTTTTCATGCAAAATTCCCATTGACATTTTACTATTATACTAGTATATTAGTTTAATGGCAAGAGTTTCCAAATTTAATCTTAATCAAAACCAACTTCAGGAAATAAAAGAACATTTCGCTTTTCTTATATCTTCGCTTAGTAATTCAAACGAAATTGAGAATTTTCTTGATGAATTTTTAACAAAAGAGGAGAAAATCATGTTAACGAAACGTCTTGTTCTTTTTATGATGCTAAAGAGGAATTTTCATTCTGAAGCGATTAAATCAGCACTACACGTTAGCTATGAGACAGTTCGCACATACCAAAATCAGCTTCAGTATAAAAACCCTTCTTTTCACCAAACCGTAGAAAGGCTTTTAAAAAGAGAGAATGTTATTAATTTCTTCAAGAAGGTTGAAAAAATACTGAAACCGATCGACCTTGCTCTAAGGGCAAAGCGAGATATGAAAGCAAGAGCAAAGTTTGCATCTGGAGATTGGGATTAACTATTTTTACTATTATACTAGTATATTAGTATTAAACTAACTCTGGTAAGAATCCTTGACATATGTCTCTTGATACAAGATAACTTTAATATGGATAATCAAAATTCTCCGCCTAATCCGACTCCACCGATTGAGAATGTTCCGGCTCAAAAGCCGGCTGTTGGGGAAACTCCATCCTCTCAAGTCTATACCGCACCGCATATTGATAATCCTCCTCCGCCAAAGAAACCATTTATGTTTAGTAAAATTCTCCTGCCAATTATGATTATTATGGTTTTACTGGCGGCAACAGCCGGAATATACCTTGCCCTAAACTCCAAACCAAAACCCCAAGCCTGTACGTTAGAGGCAAAAATTTGTCCTGATGGAACAAGTGTAGGAAGGACCGGCCCGAACTGCGAATTTTCCCCCTGCCCCACCAAACCCACCCCAACCGACGAAACAGTAAACTGGAAAACATATAACGGTAATTTAATCAAAGTAAGATTTAAATATCCTCCAGACTGGGGAATAACAGAAACTAAAGGATACGAGTCTGGGGGAATAATATTTAATACAGAGATTTCGATCAAAAACCCTAACAATAGAGGAATCTCATTAGTTGTAAACCCTGGCGAGGGATTTGCAGGATTAAGACTTGTCAGAGAAAAAGAAATCGTCATTGACGGTATTAGTTTAAAAAAGAGATATTTTGCTGAAAGTACAGATGAAAAGTCTTTACCTGTAGTATTTATGATCAATTCAAAAGATCCAAAGAGAATATTTACCGTTATTGGTGATTTAGATGCAAATGGCCCAAAAAACGATCAAACATTTGATCAAATCCTCTCCACCTTTAGATTCCTGGATTTATCGCCGACGCCGACGTGTCGGCCGAGACCTGCATGTTTGGATGCAACTCCGAGATGCCTTATTTCAGAAACATCCGATATGTGTCCAAAAGCTGTGGTTTGCACTCAAGATGCTAAATTATGTCCGGATGGAAAAACATATGTGAGTCGTCAGAGACCAAACTGCGAATTTGCCCTCTGCCCGTAAGGGTTTGTCATTCTGAGTGAAACGAAGAATCTAGAGATCCTTCACTGTCGTTCAGGATGACATCTCCAGTTTTTCACTCAAATCCCTCCAATGAGGATTTTTAGACTCGATTAATTTTATCTTCTTTATTCTTAGCCAACCTTTTATTTTCTTTTCTGCTGCAATCGCATCGTTTGGATTATCAAAAGATTCGAGATAGACAAGCTTCTTCAATCTGTATTTCTTAGTAAAACCTTCGATAATCCCTGATTTGTGTTCATAAATTCTTCTTAAAGGATTGTTTGTTATTCCTGTATAGAGAACTTTATTGGTTTTATTAGTTAAGATGTAAACATAGTAGTGTTTCATTGAGATTCTTCACTTCGTTCAGAATGACAATCGAAGTGTTCAGAATGACATTAGTGCTTTATATCCTCCAATTTCCACGCTGCGAAGTCACATTTTGGGTAATTGGAGCAACCATAGAATTTGCGGCCTTTTCGAGTTTTTCTGAGTATAATTTGTCCTCCTTGATCTTCCCGCCGGGCAGAGCCCTCTGGGCGGCGCCCGCATTTAGGACATGGGATTCCTATCTCCTCAAGGTAAGGTTTTGTAAAATCACACTTTGGGAAAGTTGAGCAAGACATAAATTCTCCAAATCGACCGAGTCTTATAACCAATTTTGCGGAGCACTTAGGGCAAACCTCATCTGTCTCTTCCGTCTCTATCTTGACTCTTTGCACGCCTTTAACATCTTCAAGTTTTTGGGCAAGCTGCCCATAAAATTTTTCAATAACCGGGACCCATTCTTTTTTTTCGTTTGCAACCGCATCAAGCTCATCTTCCATCGCAGCTGTAAAGGGAACATCATCTATCGAAGAAAAGTTTTCTACCAAAAAATCATTTACAGCAATCCCTACATGCGTTGGAACAAACCCTCGTCCTGAGCCTGCCGAAGGATTCCCTCTTTCTATATATCTTCGAGACTCAATTGTTGAGATAATAGTGGCATATGTTGAGGGTCTTCCAATTCCTTTTTCCTCAAGAGCCCCGACTAAAGAAGCGTCGTTGTATCGCGGAGGCGGAGTTGTTTCGTGGTCTTTCTGAATAATTTCTCTGAAATTGATTTCTTCGTTTGTCTTAAAATCCGGCAAAAGATTGTCGTTTAAAGCCTGTGGCGTAACTTTTAAAAAACCTTCAAATAGCAAAACCGATCCATTTGCCTTTAGTCTGTAATTGCTTTCTCCGTCATTTTTCATTTTTAATTTTTCATTTTTAATTTCTGAATCTACAACAACGGTTGTAGATTCAATGATGGCATCTGCCATTTGTGATGAGACAGCACGGCGAAAGATCAAATCATATAATCTTGCGAAGTCTCTCCCCAGTTGATTGTTAATTGTTGATGGTTTATTGTTAAGGCCGGTTGGCCTGATTGCCTCATGTGCTTCTTGTGCTAATTTTTGTTTGGTCTTGTAGAATCTCGGTTTCTCCGGAAGATATTTATCACCGTACTCTTTTTTAACATAATTTCTCAAAGAAAAGATCGCATTTTGCCCAATGACTACCGAATCGGTTCTATGATAAGTTATAAAACCTTCTTCGTAAAGTTTTTGAGCCAAACTCATCGTGCGTTTTCCCGAAAAGTATAGTCTCCTACTTGCATCCTGCTGAAGAGTTGATGTAGTAAACGGAGGATAAGGACTTCGTCTGGTTTCTTTTTTTAAAACGTCCGAAACTGCAAAGTTTTTTTTATTGAGATCCGAAACGATATCTATCGCCTTTTTTTCGGTGTTAAGTATTGATTTAGTAACTCTATACTGCCCATCGTAAAGATTTAAAACGTCTTGAGTTTCGATCTTTTGTCCATTTATTTCGATTAACTCAAACTCCGTCTCCTTCTTATTGTCATTCTGAGACGTAGTCGAAGAATCTAGATCCTTCGCTTTGCTCAGGATGACATTGCTCACTTTGCTCACAAACGCAGTAATGGTGTAGTATTTTTCTTTTTTAAACTTCTCGATCTCTCTTTCTCTTTCTACAATAAGTCTTAATGCAACCGACTGAACTCTTCCTGCAGAAAGTCCTCTTCGAACTTTTTGCCATAAGACAGGCGACAATTTATAGCCGACTAATCGGTCTAAAACTCTTCGGGCAGTCTGAGCATCAACCAAATCCTTATCGATATCCCGAGGATTTTTTAAAGCTTGCGCAACTGCCTCTTTTGTTATTTCGTGAAAAACAATTCTTTTGAATTTTTTATCGTTCCCTTTCCCTAAAATTTCTTTAATGTGCGAGGCAATGGCTTCTCCTTCCCTATCCGGATCGGTTGCTAAAATAATGGAATCTGCCTTTTTGCCCGACTCTTTTAAATCCGCAATTACCATTTTCTTTTCCAAAACCAACTCGTATTGAGGCAAAAATCCATGATCCACATCCACCCCGAGCTTGCTTTTTGGCAAATCCATTAGATGCCCCATAGAAGCTTTTATTTCGTAATCTTTTGATAGGAACTTTCCAATGGTCCGCGCCTTAGTTGGTGATTCTACAATAACCAAATTCTTCATAATCTCTTAACTTTATTTTAAACTATACCATATTTGTCAAGATCCATATTAAATTTATCGATAGCTCGCGACCCCGCTGTTTGCTCCATGAAGCGTGAACGAATAGTCCTGAAAAGTGCAATGGGAAAAGCTTGCGTGGGTCAAGAACGAACTATTAGCTCTTGGCTCTTGCTGTTATAACGTGTTATTATATGTTATAACAATGCAAACCTGAAAATGGTAAGAAAATTATTAAGGATTGGGAATTCGGTTGGAGTAACGCTTGATAAGAAAATGCTCAACAGCGTTGGACTTGATGGCGTGACTTGGGTGTGGATCGAGCCCTCTAAAAATAAAAAAGGAATAATTATCCGCAAACGCGAAGAAAAAGACTGGTAAGTCCTACCGTTATATATTTAATTCTTCGATCTAAGATGATATAATCTTCCCCGTGAAACCAAAAGAGTTAGATAAAAGAGAATCGATTCCAGGCTTTGACGTTGAAATGATAGCGACCAGAATGCAAGGCTGGCAGTTAAAACCGGAAGGGTTAAGCAAAGATTGGAGGTCGATCGCTAGAGAAACTCCTGATGGCAGGCTCTTGGTATTACAAATGAGTCCAACTTTCGGTTATGTAAATTTTTGGGAGAATGATAGTCAAGGCTTAACTACTCATAGCATACTTTGTAGAAATATAAAATATGTCGGTGTTCCCTTAAGAGATATCCTTAGTGTTCCTTATAGCGCTTTGATTCATTTTAGAGGTGACGTCGATTATACAATCCAGTTTAATGGCCAGCTACATGAAGTAAGATTTCATAACTCTCCTTCCTCAGAAACGCCAATCATAAGAATAAATTATAATTTCCCCGAATAATTTTAGAATTCTGAATTAATCGAATATAAATTTCCTGAGCTTTTCACCATTCCCTTTATTTCCATTATAGAAAGAAGGCTTCCGATTTTTGAAGAATCCAATTGCGATCTTCTTACAATTTCATCAAAGTGCAAAGATTCGTTTTCCAAGATCTTTAAAATCTTCTCCTCCTCTTTATTTTCTGTTTTTCTTTTTGTGATTTGTGATTTGGAATTTGTTTCGGATTTAGAATTTCGAATTTCGAATTTTAATTCTTCAAGGATATCTTCAATTTTCGTGACCAACCTTGCACCTTTCTTTAAAAGTTTGTATGGCCCTTTGGAAAGAGAAGATGTAATGGGACCTGGAACTGCAAAAACTTTTCTTCCAAGCTCAAATGCATAATTTGCAGTGATTAAAGATCCTGAATCTTCCGCGCCTTCTGTAACCAAAACTGCCTGAGATAATCCTGCAATAATTCTGTTTCTTTGCGGAAAAGAACCTTTACTTGGTGGATGAGAAAGGGGCAACTCCGAGACAATAGTACTGCCCGATTCAATAATTCGCTTATAAAGATTGACATTTTCGGTGGGGTTGCAGCAATCGACTCCGCATCCTAAAACCGCAACTGTTTTTCCTCCATTATCAAGTGCTGACTTGTGAGAGGTTGCATCCACTCCAATTGCAAGCCCCGATACTATAGTAAAACCAGACCCAACTAACTGATTTGTAAAAAGTCTCGTTACTTCCCTGCCGTAGTGAGTGGTTCTTCGTGCACCAACAATTCCGATTGCCCTTTCAAGGTCTGCTTTTTCCCAGCTTTTAAATTCTAGACCTTTTCCGTATAGAACAAACGGCGGTTTTTTTATTTTAGACAGAAGAACTGGATAATGCTTGTCCTCAAGTGTTAAAAACCAAACATTTTCTTTCTTAAGACTTTTAAGATAATTTTCTATTGAAAATTTGTTTCGAAAATCAATAAATTTTGCTCCTAATTTTTCCGAAAGAACCTTTATTATTTTTACATTTGCGCCTTCCCAGGCTTTTTTGGCAGTCCCGAACTCTTTTAAAATTTTTTTAAACTTAAACGGCCCGATTCCTGAAAAAACCGAAAACCCCAACCAATAATCTCTCTCATCCATATATTATTAATAATAGTTTAAAACACGAATTTATGCTATAATTTCGCCCACTATGAAAGAAGGAGCAAAACCACTAGCCCAGCTTCATGCCGAGCGAAAGCTTTTTGTGGAGAGAGCGATGCAAGAAGGCGCGCTTGAAGGAATGAATCGCAAAAAAGTTGATATCGGGCTAATGTATACTTTTAATGACGAGTTGACATTAGATGATATTGCAACACAAGTTTATCCAGAAGACAAATCAGGCAAAGCAAATACATCATCGCATTATAGAGAATTTATGACGATTTTGCTTAGAAGAGTTTCTCATACTTTGGGCTCTCAATATAATGAAAAGGGGTTACTGGCAAGAAAACCAACATCTCAGGAATCAAGAAAAAGATATTCGGAAAGTCATGGAGGAGGGGCTTTGGGAATTAGGGACTTGATTCTCCGAGGCGCAAGAAGCGTAGATGAGTTAAAGAAACAATCAGATTTATCAAGGGGAAGTATTCGGAGTAGTTTAAAAACGTTAGAAGGATGGGGAATTGATGTAAGCCAATTTGCCAGTACGATTAGAAAGAATAAAGAGAAAATCGAACAGCTTATAAAAGAAGAGGATGATAAGAAAATTCAGAGAATATTTGATGAGTTATCGAGCAGGGTAATTATTGATAACCTGAACGAACATAAAAAAAGAAAAAAAAGGAGAAATCCCAGAGTTTTCACGACTATAGGAAGAACAATATCAGGCATGTATCGCTATAAATTTACGGAAACATATTTGTTTATGCAAGACTTAGAAGACAATGGAATTCCAAATAGAAGAATAGAAGAATACCGAAAAGGAAAAAAACTCTTCTATTATGTTTTACTTGAAAAACACAAAGAAAGAGCTCTTGCGGTTTGGGATAAAGATCCAAGGCTTGGAAGATTTAAGACAAATCTTGTAAGTATCTTTTGCGGGAGAACAAATGCGGATGTTCCGAGCACTACGCAACTGTTTCATGGTGAAAATTACAGATCAGTTTCTTCCGTATTATTAGATCTTAGAATACAAGTTCATCCCCGACAACAAAGAGAATTCAGAAAATGGCTTTTTGAAGGCTGTCCAATAACAGTTTGGGAATGTCGAAAGGGAAGATATATTTCGGCATCCGATATTGACCTATTCAAACAATATTTTTTACAAAAACTTACATAGTTGAATTTTATCATTTATTCTTAAAATACTCTTCTAAAATTTTCTTTGCAATCGGGGCTGCGACATTTGATCCTTCTCCGCTTTCCTCTGCCAAAACTGTTATTACTATTTCAGGATTGTAGGCAGGCGCAAAAAGAGTAATCCATGCATGAGGCGAAGTCTTCTCTCCTCCATGCTGTGCCGTTCCGGTCTTGCAGGCGACAGCAACTTGCCTCATGTCTGCAGATCCGGAAGCGCCTTTAACTTCCAAAAAATTCTTTCCGTCAATTCTTAATTCTGAATTCTGAACTCTAAATTCAAACAGCGGCCAAGCAACTCCTCCCGGACTACAAGACTCTACCATCCCTTTCCTTATTAAGCTCACCGATTTTTCGGTGAGGAAATTTGAAATTTGAAATTTTAAATTTGAAATTTTGCGAAGGTGTGGTTTATATCCAGTTCCACCATTAGCAATTATTTGGGTCCAATAATTTACTTGAAGAGGAGTAGTAAGCAGGTACCCCTGCCCAATTCCATAATGATAAGTGTCTCCTAAAAACCAAGATTCGCCGATAGTTTTTTCTTTCCACTCTCTAGTTGGGATAAGTCCTTTTGCCTCTCCCGCAAGATCTATTCCTAGTTTTTGCCCCAAACCAAAATCCATTGCTGTTTGAGAAATCTTATTAACACCAATCTTTTCTGCGAGTTTATAGAAAAAAATATCGTTGGATCTTTTAATTCCCCCGACTATGTTAAGCATCCCATCTGTTTTTCCATATTGAGTAAAATACCAGTTCGAAAAAGAAAAAGCGCCCACATGAATTGATCCGGTATCTTCCACCTCAAAATTTTCATCAATTATTTTATTATTAAGACCCGCTGCCGCAACAACTATTTTGAAGGTAGATCCCGGTGGATAAACTCCGGAAATCGCGCGGTTTAAAAGTGGCTGATTCTCATCATCTGTTAAAATAGCTTCTGCGGACAAGTTGCTGCTCTCGGATGACGGTTTATAACTCTGTCCCAGTGTAAAAAGGTTTTGGTCAAAAGAAGGCTTGGAAAGTAAAGCGAGAATTTCTCCGGTGCGGGTTGTAACGACTACGGCGCCTCTTTTTACATCTTTTGTTGCTTCAAAGGCAGCCTTTTGCAAAGAAAGATCAAGAGTAACAGTTACATTATTTCCCGAAGTCGGATCGGTTTGTCCAAGCTTCCTAACGGTTTGTCCTAAGCTATTTACTTCAACAAGTTGTTTTCCCGAAGTCCCTTTTAAAATTTCTTCGTATTCCTGTTCTATTCCCATTTTTCCTATTAAATCTCCTCCATTGTAATCGGAAAATCTTGCTTCCCTCAGCTCATCTTGGGAGATTTGTCCAATGTAACCTAAAACGTGTGAAAATATTTCTTTATAAGGATAGGATCTTAAAGAATCAATTTCTAAATCTTTTTTACCTTGAGCAATAAGTGATAAGGCTTGATTGGTATCTATTATTTTTGTTTTACCGTCTACAGCTTGCCGAAAACCGGGAACATTATAAATAAGAGGGTTGCCGTTTCTGTCTAGAATTACTCCGCGGGGCGCATAAATTGTTATTGTTCTTATTCTGTTACCATCGGAAAGTTTCCTAAAATATGAGCCTTTAAGAATTTGAACGTAAAAAAGCCGCGCAAAAATACTGATTATTGCTAAAAAAAGAATAATTGGAAGGAAAACATCCCGCATTTGGTATTGTTTTTGATAATAATGTCCACTCTTGCGAGGCTTTTCGCTGCTTATAAAATCCGGGAATGCTACTCCTGTTTTAACCTTCATTAAAACCTACCCTTTTTTTCATATCAATCTTATTGAGGGCAACCAAAAGGAAAAACGCTGAAGTGCTTATAACTGCACTAATTATTGCTTGGGTAAAAATGTTTGGAATATGCAAAATGGCAATAAAATAAATTAAACTTCCAATAAACGAGGCTAAAAAAACAAAAGGGAAAGTTTGAATATCAAATTTTTTATCGTAAAGAAGAACTATAAATAGAAAGATTACAAGAAAAAGACTTGTCTTGCCCATTGGATTAAGAAGAAGAACATCAAGTACAAGCCCCGTTAGAAAAGCAGCCGGAAAAACCCAGGTTTTTTTTGTAACAACCGCGACAATTAAAAAAAATAAAATAACCAAAGGCAGAGTTGTTATCGAAGCTTGAAGAAGCGTCGATATTAAAATTAAAATTACAATAAACCACATCTTAATATCTAATTACGAAAACCGTCGAAAGATTTGAGAAGTCTAAAAGACTAACAACTTCTCCTTTTTGGAACAAATTGCTCGGTTTTTTCGCAACAGAAACTAATTTGCCTAAAATTAAATCAGGCGGAAGCCCTATTCCTTTTATATTCTGATCACCTTTTGTAAGAATAACATCTGATACTTTAATATCCGAAGATTGTAAAACATTGTCCAAAATCATCTTTTTCTCCCCTCCTCCTTTAATAACCCCTAAAGCCTTTGTCCGAAGGGTTTTAACGGTAGAAGAAAAAGAAGAACTGGTAATAAGATCGATTTTTGAAAAATAAAGATTTGCTTCTACGATTTTTCCAACCAAATTATCTTTGTAGATTACCGCATTCCCTACTTTAACATTATCGCCTGTTCCTTTATCGATAATAAAACTTTGCGGAGGAGAAACTCCCGGAATGAAACTCGGCGCGCCAACTATTTTTGCCGCAAGTAAGTTTTGAGACCGAATAGATGTTGTGGCAAATTGATCGGCAAGAGCAGAATTTTCTTTTTGCAGGATATCCTGATTGACAATCCTTTTTATAAGCTCCCGATTTTCTCTTTCAAGTCTTTTTATTTTTGAATCATCTGCTTTTGAAAGAAAATTAAATGAGGAATAAGTGATGCTTTGAAAAGGCGAGAGTGCTTTTTGTAAAATCGAGGCTGGAAAAGATAAGAAACCTGATTTTGAAAGAGTAAAAATTGTGAGTGCAAAGATTAAAAAAAACAAGAATATTGAAGTAAAATTTTCCTTTTTCTTCATAGGACAATTGTAGTTTGTCTGAGGCAATCTTACAAGCTATAATTAAGAACGGAGATCCAACTTTTTTTCCAAGATCTTCTCTTTCAAACAAAGTTACTTTAGGAAGAACGTTTCCGTCTTCATCAACGTCAAACGCTTCAAAATCAGACAGTGATTTAACTCCTTCTATAAAATCTGTTCTGACGTAGACGATATCAATTGATGTCTTTCTCTGCGTATGAGTAGGGTTTGGTAAAAGTCTTATCATAGCTTTAGGACTTACACCTTTTCCGTCATATTCACTTGGGATTTTCGTAAGTAACTTTACCTCCCAGCCTTCCTTTTCATAAGAGTCAAGTAAGGTGCCAGCAACCCAATCTCCGCTGAGGATAATGGGGTCTCTATCGTGAAAACTTCTTCCGGGTGAAATGTATCCCAATTTCCAGCGAGCATTAGTTGCAATAAGAAGATCTACATCTGGTCTCTCTCCTTTTTTTGTTACATTTCCCCCAATTCCATACACACCAAAGAAGCCATAAGCTCCCAAGCCTGGAAAAAAATCATGCTACGAATCATACTCATCCGCTAGTCTTCCAATGGCTTCAACTATAGAACGGACAGCTGAAGCATCGGGCTCTTTTAATCTAAGAAAGAAATCTTCCGCAGTTATTACCCCAGTTGGCCATCCACGTCTTTCTGGTGAATCTGGCATGTGGGAATTATACAGCAAATATATTTCAAGTCAATAGAATTTGTTGGATGTTAAGATATTATTTTAATCCGCCGATGACTTTGACTCTTCTCTTTTATCGGAATTAAAGAAATTATTCGCCAATCCGCACGTTGAGTGCATGAAGGATTAAACGAGCGCAACAGGGAGAACCCGCATTTATAGCGGAGAGGAACGGACTGAAAGGAGTTCACTTGCTTGACAAGTGTGGATCGTTATCTCCCGTTAAGTGAGTTTAATCTGAAAAGCATGAAACAAGGCTTGGCGAGAGCTTTTGCTTCTTTTCTCGGAGAAAAGAAGAAGAAAAAGTTATAATGTCTAATGGAGATTCTTCACTGCGTTCAGAATGACAAGAAAGTTTTATTTCAACCCACCTATGACCTTTACCCTTTGCAGAAGTGCTGTATCTTCCAAAACTTTTCCTGTTCCTCTCACCACTGTTGTCAAGGGATCTTCGGATTTTATTACAGGAATATGAGTTCTCTCCACAATAATTTTATCTATGCCGGGCAATAGCGAACCGCCACCGGTTAAAAGAATTCCGTGTTCTAAAATATCGGATGTAAGTTCGGGCGGCGCTTCTTCTAAAACTTCGGAAATCCCCTCAATTATTTCCGAAAGAACAGGAACCAAGGCCTCTCTTACTTCAACTTCTGTAACCCTTAAACTCTTTGGAAGACCTGTTTCTATATCTCTCCCCCGAACCACCGCAGCCTTATCGGGGTTATGAGTTATGGGTTCTGAGTTATGAGTATTCTTCTCATCATTAACTTTCAACTTTTCACTTTTAACTTTGAACTTCGTTTCCGAAGCGCTTCCTATTTTTATTTTAAGCTCTTCTGCGGTTCTTTCTCCCAAAAGAAGACCGTGTCTTAGTCTTATGTAATGCATGATCGCCCTATCCATCTCGTCTCCGGCGCAAAGAAGAGACTTGCTTACTACAATTCCGCCCAGGGAAATTATTGCAATCTCGGTCGTTCCCCCTCCAATATCAACTATCATTGCTCCAGTTGGAGCAAAAACAGAAATTCCTTCTCCGATTGCCGCTGCCATCGGCTCTTCAATAAGAAACGCTTCTCTTGCTCCCGCAGACAACGCCGCTTCCCAAACAGCACGTCTTTGAACTTCGGTAACTGCAGAGGGAATTCCAATAACTATCTTGGGTCTTGACCACGCAACGGGAAAAATATTTCCAACTTCGTGAATTGATTGTATGTAGTAGGAGATCATGCTGGATGTCGCGTCAAAATCCGCAATAACTCCTCCTCGCAGGGGACGCACGGTTTGTATAGTTGCCGGAGTTTTGCCGACCATTTTCTTGGCTTCGCTTCCTATTGCAATAACTTTTTTACTTTTTTTGTGCATTGCCACAACAGATGGTTCCCTTATAACAATTCCTTTTCCCTTTACCCAGACCAAGGTATTTGAAGTACCCAAATCTATTCCGATATCATGAGAGAACAACGAAAATAGTTTGTTGAACATAAATATTTAAATCACAAACTCAAAGCATCAAATCCTGAATAAATTACAATTTTATAAATTTCAATATCCAAAAACTGTTTTGAATTTAACTATTTGAATTTAAATATTATTTGAAATTTGTAATTTTGGATTTGTAATTTTATAACTTAGGTTAATTAATAATAGCATCTTGACAAAAATTTTTCTATGTGGGATATTTAGTGTATGGAAGGAAAAAGCACTACACCTGAAGTCGCAAACGAACAACAACTAACGCCCCCCCCCCGCTGAAGCTTCACGAGCTGTAGAAAAAACTGAAGAACAAAAAAAAGTCGAAGCAATATTTAATAGAGTCAGCGAAGTAAACCAACAATTAGACGGAGGGGTTGCACATCAACTCCCGACGAAAGATGGTTCAACAACGCTTTTATTTTCCTCTGTTGCAAACGTACAGATGCCAGAAAGAGGATATAGCAATAATCGTGGTATAGCCTTTGGCGTGAATTCAGTTGCCGGACCTATCCGCTTCGTACCTAAAGTGAGTGAGATGTTTGTTAGTCCCGGCGGATGGACTACACATCCCCCAGAAGATTTACAGGAGGCTCCCCTAGAGGTTAGTGAATTCTGCTTAATTGAAAAAGGGGTGCAGGAACAAGCATGGGAAGAAGCCTTTACGCGATCTAAAGATAGGGTTCTTAACAATCGAGAGAGCATGGAAAAAATTAGAGCTGAAAATAATGCAGTGTTAGATAAGGCGCTAGACGTTGTTGTTCAGCCTGTTAATTTAGATTTACCTCCAAAAGCCTAATTTCTCCCTGCCTGCCCGAAGGCAGGTCTTGCCCAAACTTTTCCAATATCTCAAAATAGTCTGGTACAAAACTCCAATTAGTTTGTTTTAGCAATGTCAAAGAGCTTGAGCATGTAACAAATTAAGGTCAGATAAGTATTCTTTGCAAAATTAAT
>Ga0209542_10013522_pt1 | contig 14048 bp, 10 predicted proteins | sample RifCSPhighO2_01_FD_184028 | JGI IMG/M metagenome (GOLD analysis project Ga0209542, IMG submission 184028) | Soil microbial communities from Rifle, Colorado - Rifle CSP2_plank highO2_0.1 (SPAdes) (version 2) | ecosystem: Environmental > Terrestrial > Deep subsurface > Rock core/Sediment ...
ACGGCGTTGGTGATGCGTTTTTTCCCTTCTTCCTTGCCGGAGACCAGCTCGGTGGTCATGTATTGAATCCCGCCCATTACGATCAAGACCACCGCCAAGACCGCGGCGATGCCAATGGCGAGTTTAATTATTATATTTAAATATTGCCCGAGAGCATTTTCGCCGCCAACGTCAATGGTTTTGAGCACGAGCTTCCCGCTCGCATCTCGCTCGCACCCCCCCAAAGTTTCATCAGGGCAAGGCAGCGGGGTTAATAGTTCATAATTTGTTGATGCGGCATTGACGCAGGGGTAATTAGTAGCAGTTTTTGGATCTTTTTGGCCATTTATTTCACCGTAGGTGTCATCGTAGATACAAAGCTTGGCCGATGTGGCCGGGGGTGTTGGTGTACCGGCGGGGCAAGGAACTTCTTTTTTTGTTGATATTATTCCCCCGCCGGGCCCCGGAGTATAATTTGTTCCGTCGTAGCATTTCCCGCTTGCATCAGGGCCTTCTATGGCCGCCAAAGCCAAAATCGGGCTAAGCAAACTTAGAAGTATTAAAATAAAAATTAATTTTTTCATCAAAATTCTATATTTATCTCGCGGCTGGCGCTTTCGAAAATTTTATCTCTGTTCTCGATCTCTAACCTTAACTTCGACACCCCCGAGGCTCCCCCTTGCGCCCGAATCGGAATTAAATTCTTTTCGTAATTTTTTACCGGCAACATCAGGTTATTGATAAACCACTTGAAAACAAGCTCCGGCCGGCGGATGTCGCGCGGTGAAATAAAGTACGGCGCGGCGACAACTGTTTCTTCCCCGGAAATTCGGTATGGGTTGGGGAGCGCTTTTTCCCAGAGCGTGCCGAGCGCGCTGTCTTTTTTATAAAACGCAATTTGCGGCTGGTAGGAGCCGATATTTATGTTCCCGCCCGAAGAGTACTTTCCGTCAATAGTCGAGGCGACCACGCTGATATTGCTTGCCTCGTCGAGGTAGTCATTCGAATAGATCAAGAAGTTTCTCCCATAGCCGGAGTCTCCCGGTGAATTACTGTAATCTTTTTTCCACTCGTAAGTGAGAGTTTTCGGACTGGCCAGAGCGCTCCCAATTTTTATTTCCGGCATCGCCACCACTTTTATTTCGCTGTCGGCGGTCGGAAGCGCTTTTCCTTTGTAAAATGGTGGCAAGTATGAATCGGTCGCTTCGAAGAGGAGAACCAATTCAGCCGGCCGGATGATTATGTTTTTGTCTATTTCTCCGTCTGGCAAGAATATTTTGGCGATAATTCTGGTCTCGGAACCGGCGGCTCCGGCTGTGACCTGGAAAGAACTCTTCCCGATTCCGGAGAGAGCGCTTTTGCCATTTATTATCCACGATATATTTACTGTGCCCAAGTTGGCGGCATAACTCGAGAGGGAGATGGTCACATTTTCGTTCGGAGCCGGATTTTGAGGTGAAACCGAAACAGAAATAGCTGAAGGAGAAACAGCCAGAGCGGCCGAGCCGGCTCCAAGAAAAATTGCAAGAATTAAAAATTTAAGCCGCATATTTAAATTGTACCACGTTCACTCGCTTCTAATTCCGCCTTGGCTTGGCGGATGGATAAGATTTGTGAAGGGTCGGAAGTGATGATCTGGTCTTCGGTGTAGGAAGCGATGACCTTGATGGCTACGTGTTTTAACCCGGCGAAGAAAATTCCCTCCCCGACTTCGGATTCGAGCAGTAAATTTTTCTCCTCATCGGTTAGATTGAAGGTTTTCTGCAAAATATCGATGGTGGCGGCGGACTGCTTCAGCAGCAGCTGCAAAGAGGAGTTGGTGACGATCGGGACGCCGTAAGGAGAATTCAGGAAGTCGGCCGCGTCCTGGGTGATGGTGGAGAGCCCGAGATAGTATTTTCTTCCGCGCTTAGCGAGCGAGTAGAGGAAAGAGGCGGTGTCTTCGGATTTCATCATCCACCACGCCTCATCGACGACCAAGAGGCGCTTTTTTAGATTTTTCCGGATGGCCGTCCAGATATAGTGCATGACGATGTACATCGCGACCGGCTTTAATTCGTCTTCCATGTCGCGGACTGAAAAAACAACGAATCTTTTGTTGATGTCCACGTTCGAAGGGCGGTTCAAGAAGGTCGCCCAGGTTCCTTTGGTGTACTTGACCAGGCGCTGGATGACCGAGTCGCTCCCCTCCATCCCGGCCAGCACCATCTCAAAGTCCGAAAGAAGCGGCGGTTCGATATTCTCAAAATCTGAATTGGGGGTGATGTCCTTGATCGCGTAGGTCTCGGTAATCGCCCGGTCCACCATCGAGTCCTCTTCCGGGCTGAGGCCTCCAAGCATCAGGCGGAAAAGCCCGACCAGGTTAATGGTATTGGAGCGGAGAACGTCTTCCGGGGTTTCGTCTTCGCGCGGGATCGGCAAGTCAAAAGGATTGATGTGGTGTTCGGAAGAAAGGGAGATGTTGAAGTATCGCCCGCCGACCGCTTCGGCCAGATATTCATATTCCCGCTCTGGGTCGATGACGATGATGTCGGTGTCGAACATCAGCGAGCGGAGGATTTCCAGCTTGGTGGCGTAGCTTTTGCCGGAGCCCGCCTTGGCGAAAGTGACCGAATTGTAATTCTCCAGAGAAAAGCGGTCGAAGATGACCAAACTCGAGTTATGTCGGTTCACTCCGTAGAGTATCCCCCGGTCGGAGGTGAGATCGAAGGAAATGAAGGGGAAAACGCTGGAGAGCGGCTCGGAGTTCAATTTTTGGTGGATTCCCAGAAGGTCGGTGCCGATTGGGATCACGCTTTTGAAGCCCTCCTCCTGCTGAAAGAGCGCCGGCTTTAGGTAAATGAGTTTCGATTCAAGGATGGATTTGATTTCATTTTCAACCTTAAAAAGTTCCAGCTCGTTGTCGGCGTAAATGGTAATGTAAATTCCGACGTCGAACATTTTCTCTTGCGCCTGGATCAGGTTGTCGCGTAGACCTTCCAAGTCTTGATGAGCGGTATCGAGCATCGGGTCGCGGACCATGCCTTTGGTTTCCCGCACCGAGATTTGGCTTTGCACTTCCGCGACTTTTTTCTGGAATTGGCGCAAGATGAGCGAAGTGTCGATCGGGTGGATAAAAATTGAAACGTCAAAGACCTTGTCCAGGTTGATGACCGGGGAGAACCAGTTGTCGGAAAGATAGCGCGGATAGGAGATGACAAAAAAAGTCCGGGCGACCTTGGTGCCCAGGTTTAGCGACTTCGATTCAATCTTCAAGGCCGATGGAGCGATCACGTCCTGGAGCTCCAAGTTGGCCGATTCGTAGATCTGCTCCGGCAGGACCGAAAGAACATGGGTATCCCCTTTCTCTCCCGCTTTATTCCTCCCCAATAATTTGTCTAAAATTGACATTTAACTTATTTGAATTTTCCCTTCCATTTCTCCCGGATTGAAAACCTTGTAAAACACCTCGACGACTTCTTCAGTGCCCAAGGGCGCGGACTTGATCCCGCAACGGGCGAGCCCTTCCTGCACCACCGAGACTCTTTGCTCCAACTGGGAACGCTTCTCTTCGAAGTCAAGCTGCAGAGCCTTCTCCATCTCCCTGGTATTTTTCCGGCCGAAGACCTTTGAAAGAATTCCGGTATCTGTCCTGATCGTGATCTGAGTGAAAGGAACGACGACAAAGAAGCTCTTAGTCATAATGGCGACCTGTTCGGTGAAATTTCTCACAAATTCGATATACTCCCGCGTTTGCAATTTTAACAAGGGCTCGCTCTGCAGATTCATCCTCTCTTCGAGAACGAGGAGGTATGGCCGGATGTCCAGCCGGCGGGATTGCACGGATATCTGCGTCGGGAAATCGAGAGTGTTCAGAAAGCTCTGGAATTGGTAAATCGTCGCCCGCTGTTCATCGGAAGACTTCAAGAATAAGTTGGTCGAAGTAGCCAGTACCACTTGCCGCAGCGATCCATCTTTAAGAACGATCACTCCGTCGCGGACTTCTTTGATCGGCACGAATTCCTGGGTTGCTTTTGCTGATAATGGCATTTTATTGTTTCTTCAAGTCAAGCACGTCTAAACTCCAAGCCAGGTCCCTTAATTTGCTTCCGGAGAGCCGGGCTTCGCGGATTTGTGGAGGGACGACGTCCTTTTTCTCCGCTTGTTTTTCTTCCCCTCTTGCTTTTTTCCAAATGTAAAGCTTGTCCTGGAAAAAATATTTGAATCCGGCCTCCACCATATGAATGAATGGTTTGTTATTCGGCCGGTAGAAAGCGAGAAGAAGCGCGAAGCCGCCAACCGCCAGAATCGGTATCGCTCCCAGGACAAAACCGAGCGTCTTGTAAAGTACGAAACAGATGCCGGCCCCGCCGGCGAGGTAGACGAATTGTTTGAAGGTAAAAGGCCCGAAAATTTTATCCTCTATTTCTAAAAATTGTGGAACCTTAAACTGCATTTTATTCTATCGCCTCTCGATAAGGATCGACCGTTGGTTTTTGGGGTACTGGTTTTTCTTCGTCTTTGGTTACATTTGGAACTGAGTATTCTGTTTTTTGGGAAGGCAGATGGAAATCGCCGGACAATTTTTGCGTAATGATCCCGCCCGCGGGCTTTGGTAGCTCGGGGACCTCTAATATTTTTATCCCCGCGGAATGAAAAACGCTCGCTTCGTTTTTGTTTAGCTGCTTAATCGGAGGCGTAAAAACTGTCTTGGTACTTTGTTTTATGAGCTCTTCTCGGATTTTGCTAAAAACAAGCTTATTCATTTCTTCCACTAATTCGTCCGCTTTACCCCTCGGGATATTCATCCGCGCCGAGAGCTCCTTCGGATAATCTTCCGGGCTCAAAAGTCCGCACAAAAGGAGTTCCGTTTCGGTTTCCAGGTCGCCGAGCTGTTCGAAGTTGTATCCCTTGGTTTCTTTGAGGCCCAAGAGCATTGTCTTCCAGGGCACGGCGTCGATCGCCCGCCTGGTTTCTTCCGGCAAGTTCTTTTTCGCCTCCGCTATTTTTATTTGCAATGCGTCAACCATGTCCATTTTTTAATTATATATTATCTTTTGAATCTTCTTCGCGCGGCATATCCAAGAGCGCCGAATAATTTCCTCCGGAGAGAATGAAGTCGACCGACTGTTGCCAGTTCGGGTTTTTGTCCTTCAGATTTTTCTTGATATTTTCTTCCAGAGCTTTCCTTATCGGAGTGAATATTTTCTGGAATGCTTCCTTCGCCATTTCGGCGGACTTATCTTTGGTGACGTCAACATGATTTTCAATGTTGACTGCGTAAAATTCAGGATCGGTAACGCCGATTAAGACCAACAAGGTTTCCAGCTGGAAGTCTTCTGTCTCATCTTCGTCAAGCAGGAACTTCTTGCCGATTTCTTCCGCAATTTTTACCCAATCGACAGCGCTAATGGCCTCCTGCCCTTCTTTGGGCAATTCCGCGATCTCTTTTTTGATTGTTTTTTTCAGTTCTTCAGTCATTTTATTTTTTTTCTCCGCCCCTGCCTCCGACGAATTTTTCTGCCACTGCTTCTGTTAATGCTTCTCTGACCAAGCCACCCCCACGATCCCTTTCTTTATCGGCGCGTTTTTCCGGTTTGGCCCCCATTCTTATCTCATGGGCGGATTTCTCGCGCTCGGCCCTGTTCCAGAAGGACAACCAATTATTTTCCAGATTCGTAGCATAAGCTTGTTGCCTTCTTTTGCCTACCATTTCCACCGCATGCTTGGCTTCCGGAATTATTTCATCTTCGTAATTATTTATAGAGTTTCCAGTCCCGTGACTTGCCGCTTCATTAGCGGTAGCGGCGAAACCATCAGCAACTCTTTTTCTGGTTTCTGCTGTAACTTTTGCAGCCGCAGTACTTGTTACAGCGGCATCAGTCTTGGTTGAATTTTCTACCGCTTTTGCCAAAGCTTCATTTGCCTTTCTCTCATTTTCTAGCGCGGCTTTAACTGCCTCGGCCAGAGGAATATTAGTAGGTTCTCTTAATGAAGCGGTTTGCTCTTGAGCTCTGGTCGCCGCAGCACCCGTCGCGGCAACTTTTGCCTCTTCTACCGCAGTCCTGGCTTTCGCGGCTGCCTCTTTAGCCGCCTCAGCCGCCTTAGCTGAACTTTCCGCCCCTTGAGCCGCTGTAACCGCCCCTTCGTTAGCTAAATCTACTGCCTTTTGCGATATTAAGCCATTATCTGTGTTATATTTACCTGTTGTTTCGTCAAATACCAAGCCGTGTTTTATTCTACTTCTTTGATCATACAGCTTTAACACATCCTCAGAAGCTTTCTCTGCTTCTTCTTGTGCTTTTTTATAGGCTTCCGGATCTTTATCTTTGTCTACTGTTCGTAGATGCTCTCTTAATCTGTATCTTTTATCTTCTGCTGGTTTTATCTTTCTTTCTATCTTTTCAAGCTCGTCTGAATTATCCATAAGAAGGGCCTGATGCTCATCTTCCATTTGATTTAAGTGCTGTTTTTTCGGTTCTCCCTCTGAAACCTTTAGCCCTTCAGCTCGCTTCTTCCTCTTTTCGTTCCGCCTCTTTAGGTCCGCCTCGTATCCGCCGCTTTCCTTTAAGAGGAATTTAGATTCCGCTCCAAGTTTAAGCCCGGTTACCCCGGAGATTGCTCTCAAAGCCCCACCGGCTACGCCCTTTCTTAGGTCAAAGCCTGAACCGGCCATTCCGCCCTTCCCCTCTACTCCCCCCCCGATAGTTCGTAGTGTTCTGCCGGCTTGTCTCTGTAACCAATTACCTTCTGTTTCCCATTTTTTCAAACCCTTGCTTTCAAAAATTTTTTTGCCCGCATGGCCGGCAGTCGCTTGCAGGCCCGCGGCCGTTAGCCCCATTGCCCCCCCTAGAGCAATCCCCCCCGCCACCTTTGCTGTGCTAATGATCGTGCCGGTGAGTTCCCCTGATGCGCTCTTCGCGTACTTTGCCCCTTTGAGGAGAAGCATGACCATCAGGATTGCCGGAACGAAGATCAGGATCATGGCCGCAGTCGCTCCCGTGTCGTCGGTAACCGCCGAATCAAATATTTTCGCCGACAGGATTTCTGAAATGATATACAGGATGAACATGAAGATCGCGGCGACAAAAGAAACCGTAAAGAGTTGTTTAATCCAGCTGTCAAAGCCGATCGTATTGATTCCTTTGAATTTCGGCACGGCAAAAGTCACAAAAGCGAAAGGCGAAATTATCATGAGCATGATCAGCGTGATCAGCCTTCCCAAGAAAGAAAGTCCGACGACAAGAAATGCGTAAATGAGCCCGAAGACAACCAAGCCGTAGGCAATCATGATCGCGATTAAATAGAACGGACTCGGCCCCTCGGCCATTTGCTTGATTTGTTGGATTGTGTTATATTCGCAAACATTATTGGGGCATACCGACCGCGCGTATTCGACAGCCGCGTCTTCATTCTCCTTTTTAATTTTCGCAATTATTGAACCGTCGAAAAATGTATTAATGTTGAACCTGGAAACTAGCGCCGCCGCCAAGGGCTTTTCGCTTCCTATCTGCTCCGCGGGCACATCTTTGGTATCAATCCGGTTATAGAAAATAAGCGCCACGATATTTGACGCGTCAATCACAACTTTGGTGAAAAATAAGCTGAAATTTACCAAAAGCGCGATTAAAATCACCGCAGCGATAATTTTTTTCCCTCCGCCGTGCCCGAGGTCGAGCATTATTTGAAAGGCGGCATAGAGCAGAATCAGGATGAAGAAAATGTTGGCGAAGTCGCGGACCACTCGCCAAATTTTTTCGATAAATTCCTTGCTATATATATCCGGCGAGAGAGTAAGCTGTGCCATAAAGTCAAAAACCTTGGCTGACATTTTCATGAGAAATGACGGCACGGTCACAAAAACAATATAAACAAGCCACTGAAGACAGCCAACCAAGGAGCCCCAAAGAATCACTCCGCAAGTATCCAGCTGGTCTGCGAGGGTTGAACCCTTTTGTTGATTTTCTGCCGCTCTAAGCGCGTCTACTGCCGGGCCGGCTGGAGGCGCAGCGTTTTGATTTCCAGCTTTTTCCCAACTTACGTAGTTGTATCCCAAAGCGACATAATTAAATCCTCCAGGACCATTTGTTGTGCAAATTAACTTAGTTATTCTTGGATTTACCCTAGTTTCCTTTACTCCACCCGCATCTGTATAAGTGTAGGTGCATTTTCCGAGGGGGAGCTTTCCATTTTGGCTTGCACATTCATCGTAGGTTACATCAGCAGTAGTCCCATTAGGCAGAATACATTCCTCTGCCTCTGCGAGGTTTTTCCTAAGGTTAATTCCCGCCGGCACGGCGAACATGCTCAAGCTGATTGCGAGGATCAAGATTCCAGGAATAATTTTTTTCATCTTTCGCATGTTTTGATCTCTAACGGGATTTCGTCCCTAACGGTCCTCACAGGCACGCTATCTGCCCCGCGCCTCCGCAGTTCTCCGGTGGAGGGGGCTCACTGCCTGGCGGCGGCGTGCCAGTATTTTCATACCCTCTTTCCGTGGGTGGCGGGGGAGGCTCCTTAATCTCTGGGCCCCCTGGAAGATCTCCCTTATAATCCAAGATATTTGATTGGTAGACAGTATCGCAACTAATCTGTATGTTTATTCTGGTAGTTCCAAGCCCAAGAAAACCGCTTGAATAATTAAATACGTCTCGGGCGTTTATCATAGGAATTGCTGGATAAGCAGGGGGGTTCTGTGCCCGGTTGATAAAGGAGTCATGGGTATAACCCCCCACAATAGGCAGAGTGCAGAACTGCTCTTTTTCCTGCCCTGTTGTTGGAAATGTGCGTGTTCGGTAACCTGAAGCTATCCCAGCCTGGACATACATCTCTGCTGTATATGGTTTCCCTGCTTCGCTTGATAGAATACTTTTTTCTCCGCCTGGGTCATCCCATTCAGGGAGAATATTCCATCCCTTTTTCCTTCTTTCAGCAGCACATCTGTTAATTAGTTGATTTAAGTTATCCAATTTGTCTTTTGCAACATCTAATTCGGTGTTAGTGTCTTCTATGCTAAATGCGTTTGAAATCGAAATTCTAAGCGAATCGTATTGTTTTTTGACAATGATTAGATCCTTCTCCTGTTGCGATCCAGGACTGGGTTGCTCTGAAAATTCACCCAGTGCGTCTCCTATTGCCTTAAGGCGGGCAAGCGCTTCCGCCTTCCTTCTCCTTGCATTGTTTAATTCCAGCCATTTCTGATCTAAATCCTCCACTTCTTTTACGGCATCCATAAAGATTATCCCAGAAGGCAACGTTGTCATCATTTTTGTTTTTATCCAATCTTTAAAGAAATTAACGGCATATTTAAGATTCTTATAAGCCAAAGAAGCTTCATAAGCTCTTTCTCCATTGCTATCATTCGTTTTTCCCTGTAATTTTTGGCTATTTCGATTCATCTCCTCATCCAATCTAGTTTCCCAACCATAATTGGGTCCGGGCAAACAAATGTCTAATTCTCTTATTTTTGGCCAAGTCCACGAAAGTATCTGCGTTAAGCCGGGATCACCATTGGAGTTATCCATTAGAGCAAGTTCCTTTTGTGTCAAAGCAATATCACCTGGAATATATTCTCCATTTATGCGCGGGTTGTCAGGGTCAATCGGTTCACCAGGGGCTTTGTACGTTCCCTTAGCTGTGTTTCCCGGTACACTTGTTTCGTTTCCGTTATTAGGTAATAGAGTTTGTCCGTTAACTTGTTTTTTAAATTCACCGAGTACGACTTCCTGGTCCGGTCCAGAGAAAATGTCTCTGTTGGGATTATCGTCCGGAGACCCTAAAGTATTTCCCAGATAGTCCCAGTTATCCGGAGTCTCCGGCGGGGGATTTACTTTGCTGGCTAGGGCATTCAAACCTGTATCGAAAAGTTTGTTCAAGAGAGCATCAAAGATTGCTGATAGGCTCGTACCGAGAGCTTGACCGAGCTCGTTTTGAGAAAATTTCGAGCCGAGTGCCCGAGTAATTTGGCTCGCGGCCACATAACCCGGAGTCGTGTTAGCCCATCCGCCCTTACAGGTATTTTGATTCTCCCATGCAATCCTTGCGCCATCTTCCGTCGCCTGGCGATGCAAAAGATATCCATTGTATGCATCTTGGAATTTATCCTCGTCATCAAAAGCTGCTCGGTCTGGAAAAGGTCCCGCTAGAGTAGGATCAAATTTAAATGTCGGGGGGTTGTATGGATTTTGAACTAAATCGGGATTCGAGCGGCAAACCTGGGGAGAAAGAAACCCCTGCCCTTGTTGTAGAAGACTTTTCGTTTTCCCTATTTCGTTGTTCGCATTAGGATCTGTATTGATTCTTCTCGCTAGCTCTTCAGTCGCACGCATCTGGAAGCCGAAAGCGTTATTTTGCGGATATTGGGTGTGGAGCGTGAGCCCGTTCCATCCGCCGATGTTGAAGTTGGAGCGGTAATTCTGCAAAAAAGTTTCAAAGTTGGCCTGATCTATTGCCTCATTTAAATTCAAAAGACTCAAACTGTAAGCAGCATTGTAATCGATTTGTCGCTTATAAGCGCCGATTATTCCCAAGGACCAATTTCTGCCATAGGGATAGAGAGATGAATTGTAGCCTAGGGTATCCACCAATCTTTTAATTTCAAACTTGGTGATGTCCTTGAAAAATGAATCAGGACTTTCTAAGAAAAGAGGTTTGCCGTGAAAACCACTATTAATCCAATTAACAGTACTTTTACTAAGTTCTGCGAGAGCCCTTTTTGCAATTGTTTTTAAAACTTCTTTTAGTATATCTGATAAAAACTTCTTAATGTTGAAAGCAGTATTTGTTACAGTAGAAGCTGTTCCTGTTCCGGTTAAAGATATTAAAACCCCTGTCAGAGATGCGTTTAATGCGTCCGTAACGGGGATTTGTGCGCTTGCGTGCTTGGCGGGTAACAGGGGGCTCAGCATTGAAACAATGATAAAAAAGGAAATTAACTTTTGAGCTTTTATTTTTCCTAAAATAATCATAGGGATTGGTGGTAAATGGCGGATAATTTATCAATCGCACTGGCGAATTGGTCAGTGTTCTTTTCGTATTGGCTCAAAGCTCCGAGAGCTATGATGGGATCGGCATCGAACAGTTGCAAATCTTCCAAATTTTCCATAATTACTTGGAGCGAATTTATTACCTCTAGATGAGATTCAGTAAGTGCCATCGGAACGTTAATTTTTATCATCCCATTTACAAAATTTTTGATTTGTTCGACGGTCGGGCTAAGTTCGGAAAGTAATTCTGTGTTATCTTCAGTTTCAGAAAGCTGATTTAAAATATCAATAACATTCCCATTTATAGGGTACCTTTGATAAAGCCCAACCACCGCGTTCGCGTATGTCTCCAATGAAGCTTGGCTGCTATCTTCGGTCACTTTTAAATCCGCTAGCACAAAAACTTTCCTCTGGACCGGATTTTGGATCTGCGAAGCTAGAGAGTCGGTGATTTGGGCGACCGTGTTATCGTCAATCTCGCCGGTTTGGTTCAAGGCGGCGACGGTGGAGAAGAGTTCCCGGGCGAACTTGTCCGTTTGGGTGAGATTTTCTTCACTTGCCTCGCCGGAGCCGTCCGCGGAGGCGAGTTCGCCGCTCGTTGCTCCTCTTTCGACTTTCATTCTGGCGATTTCCTCTTTATCCGAGACCCCGTCGTCGTTGGTGTCCTTTTTGGTCGGGTCGGTGCCCCAGAGTCCTTCTTCCCAGTCCAAAATTCCGTCCTTGTCCGTGTCCTTGGAGAGAACATCGCCCAAGATTTCGTCTCCGGAGACAAGCCCGGCGCCGGCCACCTCTTCATTTTGCCACTCCGACTTCGTTTTTATGAAAAAAAGAAGCGCAAGCAAAACAACCGCAAGAGCGACGAGGACGACCCTTTTGTTTTTTAACAAAAATTCTTTAATTGTATGTTTATTATATCACCTAGCGAGAAAAATCCAGTCATCAAGAGCCAAATCTTCGGCTCTTTTTTCCGAATATTTCGCCAAAATCGCAGCCGGAACGGCATTTTTTAAGTTGCCGGAGAGTTTTTTCCGCTTATGCGCAAAGCCTTTTTTGACAATTTGCCAGAATTTCTCTTCTCCGACCCTCGTCGGAGCCCCGACTTTGGTCGGGGCAAAATTCTTTCTAGAAATATTCTTAATCGCAATAATCGCGCTGTCTACTTTGGGTTCTGGGGAAAAGTATCGCCTCGGAACCTTGCCGATTACCTTCGGCTCGCCATACGCTTTTACCGAAATTGAAAGGATGCTCTCTTTCCCACCTCTTGCCACAATTCTTTCCGCCACCTCTTTTTGTAAAAGAAGTACCATGAGTTTGGGCTGCGCCCCGCCGAAGCCTTGCGCGAAGGGGGGCTGATCTCCTGCCAGAAACTTTTTTAATATGGCCCCCGTGATGTTGTAAGGAATGTTGGAAATTAGTTTATAAATTTTTAATTTTAAATTTTCAATTTTCGAATTTAAGATATCGTCGTTAATGAGAACAAGCAACCCGTTTTTTACCTCTGTTTTGAATTTTCCCTGCAAAAATTCGAAAAGCTCTCTATCTTTTTCTACCGCTACCACCTTGCCCGCGTATTTCAGGAGCTCTGTCGTTAGTATTCCTTTCCCCGGCCCAATTTCCAAAATTACATCATCTCGAGAAATTTCTCCGGCCTGAATTATTTTTCGGAGCGCGTCTCTTGATTTTAAAAAGTGCTGACCCAGGGATTTTTTTGGTTTCATCATATCTCAATCGTTTTTATTTTCTCCTCCTTTTCCATTTCCAACAAGTTCTCCGGAATATCTGAAATAAATTGAGACGGGATATTTATTCCCCGGGAGCCGAAGATGGTGCGCGAGTCCGCGTAAGATAAAAATAATTTTTCTTTGGCGCGAGTAAGGGCGACATAGAAGAGTCGGCGTTCTTCTTCACGATCCTCTGCTGTTTCTCGTTCATTTGAACGCGCGTGAGGGAAGAGTCCTGCTTCAAGTCCGGTTACAAAGACATATTTAAATTCCAGCCCCTTCGATGCATGGACCGTCATGAGCTTTACGGAACTTTTCTTTTCTCTTTTTGTATCGAGAGAATCTTGTTCGCTCATGAGGGCTGCATCTTCCAACAATTTTTCAACCCCCAAGGAGACTCCTTGGGGGTGGTCGTATTTCAGCGCCAAAGTCGCCAATTCCTTAATGTTTTCAAGCCTTTCCTGGTCCTCCTCGTCCCCTTCCAGAAGCTCGTTTTCGATCCCGGATTTTTTAACCGTAAACTTTATCACCTCCGAAACTTTTTCTGTTTCGATTTTTTTTCTTATCTCCGCGAGCAGTTTGTAAAAATTTTCAATTTTGATCCTTGTTGCCGGCGGCAAGGTTTCTATTTCACCCGCGAAAATTTTTATGAGCGTTGCTTTGCCGATCCCCCGCCTCGGGAAGTTTATAATTCGTTTTATGTCGGATAAGCTTTCCGGATTAAGCGCCGCCCGCAAGTAGGCGAGCGTGTCTTTGATTTCTTTTCGCTCGAAAAATTTTGTTCCCAAAACCTGATACGGAATATTGTATCGGAGCATCGCTTCCTCGAGCGCGCGCGACTGAAAGTTCGCGCGATACAAAACCGCCGCGTCGCTGAGTATGCTCTCTCGGGTACGGATATTTTTCTGCTGAAAAATTCCTCGTGTTCGCGCCGCCGCGCTCGCAAGTCCCTCGATAGCATACCCGGCTTCGCCTTTATCAAAAATTTCTAAAATTTTTATCGCGACAAAGTCCGCTTCGTCGGTTTCGTCGAGCGCGCCGTAAAGCGCGATCTTCTCGCCAGCCTCCTTTCTGGTGAATAAATTTTTTTCCGGCCGGAATTTGTTCTTTTTGATTACCACATTCGCGGCGTCCAAGATGTTCCCGCTCGAGCGGTAATTCTCTTCGAGCAAAATTATTTTCGCCTCCGGATAATCCTTCTCGAAGCTCAAAATGTTTTTCAGGTTCGCTCCGCGCCAGGAATAAATGTTCTGATCAGCGTCGCCGACCACGCAAATATTCTTCCCCTCTCCAGTAAGTAGCCGCGACATCAGATATTGCACTTCATTGGTGTCCTGATATTCGTCAATGTGGAGGTAGTGCCATTTCTCCCGGTAAAAATTTC
>Ga0209542_10013523_pt1 | contig 14046 bp, 9 predicted proteins | sample RifCSPhighO2_01_FD_184028 | JGI IMG/M metagenome (GOLD analysis project Ga0209542, IMG submission 184028) | Soil microbial communities from Rifle, Colorado - Rifle CSP2_plank highO2_0.1 (SPAdes) (version 2) | ecosystem: Environmental > Terrestrial > Deep subsurface > Rock core/Sediment ...
GTCGTTCATATCCATAGTCATATATCGACATGATACGACGAGCCGTTCACTTAAGGGAGCTTTCGGCTCCTTTCTGTGTTGGAATGACCCTTGATTTGGGTGTCATTGTGCGTTGGACATGACTCTAGGAGATTTTCCACGGAAATGATATCTTGATAGGTATGAATGAATTTAATTCTCATAGAAATTCTAACCTTTTAACCCCCCCCAAGGCTTTTGCCGGTATTAGAAAAGCTGAAGCAAGCCTATCTTCTTTGGCATAACTATCATGGAATACTTGCCAAAACGCATCGCTATTCCCTTGGTCAAAGAATAGACGATCTTTTTATCCAAGCAATAGAAGCTATAGCTGCAGCTAGTTTCTTATCCAAGCAAGAAAAAATTCCATATGTCAGGTTGGCTATTAGAAAAATAGACACAATCAAAATACTGCTAATGATCGTCTGGGAATCTAAATCTCTAGATACCACAAAATATGCAACTCTCTCCGTAGAAATAGATAGTGTCGGTAAAATGCTTGGCGGCTGGAATGGCCAGCTTCAAAAACAAAACTCTCCCGGATCGACCACTGGCCGAACGGGAGAGAAATAATGAGACTTTCGGCGCGAGGAACACGAAGACAAACCCGCGATTCCACTGCTTGCCGGGAAAGGCATACCACACAACGAGCCACTCACCGTCACCGTTGCGATGCAGCGCCAGCAACTCCGGATCGCCGCGCGAGTCGGTGTGTATAGAATGCCTCCTTTACCACTACTCCTAGAAGTTTTCACGATCTCAGAGCTGTATCGTATTCGGCATCGTAATGCCATAGCATTTTATACCAAGTATCTTCATTTTTTGAAGTGTCTACATAAACCACGCTATCTTAAACCTTGATCTAAAATATTCTGGATTTATGGATACTGAGTTCGGTGGCAGACAACCTTGATCGTCTGCATATTCACCTACTTTCATAATTATTATATCAAATCAGAATAAAAAAACCCGTGCCAGTCAGTAGTTAGCTGACCGACACGGGTTTACTAGATTGCCCAAGGACAAAGAACAGAGAGTCCAAGTGCCAGGACTAAATGTCAGATTTCCGAGAGCTAATTTTGCGGCGCGAGGAACACGAAGACAAACCCGCGATTCCACTGCTTGCCGGGAAAGGCATACCACACAACGAGCCACTCACCGTCACCGTTGCGATGCAGCGCCAGCAACTCCGGATCGCCGCGCGAGTCGGTAATCGGTTTGTGCATCACTACCACATAGGGGAAGCCTAGCTCTTCCTGCGTATACTTCTTACGCAAAAGAACAGCGACTTCGGCCGGAGGTTCGAGGTAGTGACGACGAGCGGCCTCGACACGAATGTTGGCTGTGGTTCGCTCGGCATCGGTGGCAAACTCATCGCCACGGATAATGACAAGCCTGTAGGTCTTGCCGTTAGTAACGACATACTCGGGCTTGGACATGACATCCTTGGCCCAGTGTGAAACTTTCCGGCCGGCCGATTCCAGGGCCGCGACACCAGCACCATCAGAAGTGACTGTCCAGAGAACTTTCACTGCTTGACTGGCAAGACGTTCCAGTACTGCGACGATCTCGTCCTGAGCTTTCTCGTCGCCGGCAAGACGCACGAGCGCCTCCGCGAGGGAAAGACCCTTCTTCTTGAGTTTGGTAAATAAGCTCACCACGAGCTCAAGCAAGGTACCCAACGCACTCACCACTCCGTCGAACTTCTGTTTCTTGGTAGCCATCGGCCACCCTCCTTCATTTCGGCTCGCCTCTTGCCTTCACCATTATGGTTCAGGCCCCAGGCTCGCCAGTTAAAGAACCGTTCCTTAATGATACCATGCTTTGACTAAAAATACAATACCTGAAAAACCTAGGTTTTAAGCCCTTATTCCTCCTCAATACTTCTCCCGAACCCTGTACCTGCAGGAATGAGTCGTCCAATGATTACATTTTCTTTCAATCCAACGAGATTATCTTCTTTACCAATCGTTGCACTTTCAATAAGTATTTTAGCAGTTTCTTGGAATGATGCGGCTGATAAGAAGCTATCGGTACTTAAAGCAACTTTACTGATACCCATAATAAGCTGTTCGGCAGTTGCTTCTTTTTTCTTAGCATCTATAGCCTTGTCATTCTCTTCAGTAAGTCTTCTTTTCTCAATTACATCCCCCACGAGTAAATCGGTATCTCCTGAATCAACCACTCTCATTCTGGCGAACATTTGACGGGTAATAAGCTCAACGTGTTTATCGTTTATACTATCGCCAGTCGGGAAATAAATACTCTGAACTTCTCTGATAATATAGCGAGCTACAATATCAATACTATTAGTCGTACTGTATAACTCTTTCAAATCAATATGTCCTTCGCTCAATTGCTGACCTCGAGAAATCATATCACCAGCCGAAACAGAAACGGCCAGATTAGGTGCAATGGTATATTCTATTTCTTCTCCGGAAGACGAGATAACGGTAATAATTTTTTGCTTGCTTTTCTCTTCAACGGATTTAACCTTGCCATCAACATCAGCCACAAGAGCCTTAAATTGAGGAGGTCTGACTTCGAAAATTTCTTCAACTCTAGGCAAACCCATAGTGATATCAGCTCCGCCGGCAACACCTCCGGTATGGAAAGTTCTCATAGTAAGCTGAGTACCAGGTTCTCCAATGGCTTGAGCAGTAACAATACCTACAGCCTCGCCCATTTCAATAAGTCTATTTTTAGACAAATCATTACCATAGCAAAGCCGACAAACGCCTCTAAGAACCTTGCATTTAATAAGTGATCTGATTCTTGCACTCGATATTTTAAGTTCATCTATCTTATGAGATGCCTCTTTGTCAGCTACTTTTCCTTTCTTAACAATAACCTCACCCTTATCATCGACGATATCTTCTAAGACAACTCTTCCTCGAACACGGCGACCAAGCGTCTCACCGCTGAACTTACTGTCTTCGGCATACAACGTATAACCCTCCTTGTCCTTACAATCTTCTTCAGTAATCACAACATCCTGAGCAACATCAACTAATCTACGAGTTAGGTATCCTGCAGTCGCAGTTCTTAAAGCAGTATCTACCAAACCCTTTCTGGCACCGTGAGTAGAGATGAAATATTCAAGAGGCGCCAAACCTTCTTTAAATGAATCTTTTACCGGCAACTCAATAAGCTCTCCGCTCGGATTGGCAAAAATACCTCTCATACCCATCATCTGCTCCGGAGCGGCCCAACTTCCGCGAGACTTAGAATCAATTATCATAAATATAGGATCGTTGGCACTAAACTGTTTTCTGACTAAATCTGATAATTTCAATTTAGTTTGATTCCATATTTCAATCGCTTTAGATTTTCTCTCATAATCAGTAAGTAAACCATTGTCATATAAACCTCTGTTATCCTCAATCATTTTATCGGCTTCTTCAATAATCTGACGCTTTTCTTTTGGCAAACGAAGGTCATTCATACCGAAAGAAACACCGGATTTAGTTGCATAACTAAAACCAAGATCTTTGACTTTGTCTAAATATTCAACAGTTACATCTTCCCCATATTCATCCCAGATATCAGCCTCAATTTTCTTAAGATCGGGCTTGGTAAGCATTCTGTTAATATATTTATGTCCCTTAGGCATTGCCTTATTGAAAATTATTCTGCCTGCGCTTGTTTCAATCATTTCACGCCTCTGAGAATCACCGTCAGGATTAGGTATCTTGACCTTAGCCCTCAAATCAATAACATCATTTTCATAAGCTAGTAAGGCTTCGTATCGGGACGAAAATACCTTGCCCGCTCCCTTGGCATTTTCATCGATACCAGTAATGAAATAACAACCAAAAGAAATGTCGTGACTTGGAATCGCTACCGGATCGCCAGTGGCAGGTTTCAAAATACCATGAGTAGCGAGCATTAATTCCCTAGCTTCTTTTTGAGCTTCGTCGGTAAGAGGAAGATGAACAGCCATTTGATCTCCATCAAAGTCGGCATTAAAAGCAAATACTGGCATAGCCGGAATTTTAATGGCTTTACCTTCAATAAGAGTCGGGGCAAAAGCCTGAACCGATAAACGATGTAATGTTGGAGCACGATTAAGTAATACTAATTTATCTTTAATGGCTTCTTCTAAAGCTGACCACACATCGGGAGTTTCCTGATCGATTAAACGATTAGCTGATTTAATATTATGAGCCAGCTCTTTACGAATCAAAATACCAATAACAAAAGGTTTAAATAGCTCAAGAGCCATACGCTTAGGCAAACCACATTCTCCAAGACCTAAATGAGGACCGATAATGATTACGCTTCGGCCTGAATAATCAACTCTTTTACCCAAAAGGTTCTGTCTGAATCGTCCCTGTTTTCCTTTAAGCATATCGGCTAACGATTTCAATGCACGCTTCTGACCGGTTGAAGCAGCGGTAGTAATCTGACCCCTTCTCATTGAATTATCGATTAAAGCATCAACAGCTTCCTGAAGCATTCTTTTCTCATTTTTAGTAATAACCTCGGGAGCTTTGAGCTCTAATAAATGCTTGAGACGATTATTTCTATTGATTACGCGACGATATAAATCATTTAAATCCGATGTCGCATAGCGTCCGCCATCGAGAGGAACCATAGGCCTCAAAGCCGGCGGAATAACAGGTAAAGCTGTGATTATCATCCATTCAGGACGAATACCGGAGCGAGACATGCTCTTTAAGAATTTTAATCGGCGTGATACTTTTTTTATTTCAAGAGGATTAGTCTCATTTTTCACACTACCCTCAAGCTGACCAACCATCCCATCAAGATTCACCTCTTCTAAAAGTTTTCTGACCGCTTCAGCTCCGATACCAGCCTCAAAAACTTCGCCGTATTTAACTGACAAATCCCGATAGTCAAGCTCCGAGAGGATTTGATATTTTTTTAAACTTTTTAAATTATTCTTTTCCTTCTCCTTCATCTCCTTCAAAGGCTCCTGTTCTTTATCGCTCTTAGAGCTCTTCATCTTTGATTTAAATTCTGATTCTATTCTTTTCATAGCCTCAGCTTTCAAATCTTCATTCACCTTCATCACAATATAGCTGGCAAAATAAATCACTCTTTCAAGTTCACTCAAAGAAACGCCTAAGACAGCGGCAATTTTTGAAGGGACGCCGCGCAAAAACCAAATATGCGCTACGGGAGTAGCGAGTTTGATATGACCCATTCTCTCACGCCTTACTATAGAACGAGTTACCTCAACACCACAACGATCACAAATAATCCCCTTATATCTTATTCTCTTATACTTACCACAATAACATTCCCAATCCTTGGTCGGACCAAAAATAGCTTCCGAAAATAAACCTTCGCGTTCAGGTTTTTGGGTTCTATAATTAATGGTCTCAGGTTTTGTAACCTCTCCATATGACCATGACAAAATATCCTCTGGAGATGCGGTCTTTAATTTTATTGATGCTAGGTCGTTCATAAGCGCTTCGCTAAATTAAAAAGTTAAAAGTAAAAATTTAAAATTGCAATCTAAAATCTGATAATTTCTTAAACTTTTTGATTTTGAATTGAAATTTTGCATTTTAACTTTTGAATTTTTACTTATCGTTCTATAAGTTCTACATTTAATCCAAGCCCCTTGATTTCGGACAATAATACCTTAAAAGATTCCGGTAAATGCGGGGCTCTTATTTCTTCTCCGTTAACTATCGATTCGTATGTCTTAGCACGCCCCAAAACATCATCTGATTTGATAGTTAACATTTCCTGAAGAGTGTGGGCTGCGCCATATCCTTCAAGCGCCCACACTTCCATTTCTCCAAACCTCTGACCGCCAAACTGAGCTTTACCACCCAAAGGCTGTTGAGTAATCAAAGAATATGGACCAACTGAACGCATATGGAGTTTATCTTCAACCATATGAATTAATTTCATAAAATAAGTGATGCCAACGGTACATTTTTGAGCGAAAGGCAGACCTGTTTTACCATCATAAAGCTGTATTTTACCATCTTCAGGTAAACCGGCTTTTTTAAGCTCTCCCATAATTGTTTCTTCGGTGGGGCTAGCCATTGAAGGAGTAGCGACTTTATAGCCCAACTTCTTAACCGCAATGCCTAAATGCGCTTCCAAAACCTGACCAATATTCATACGAGAAATAATACCGAGAGGACTCAGAACAATATCAACCGGAGTTCCATCGGCCAAAAATGGCATATCTTCACTTGGAAGAATCATTGATATAACACCCTTATTCCCGTGACGGCCAGCCATCTTATCTCCAACCTGAATTTTTCTCAATTCAGCAACAGAAACTTGAATACTCTTAATTACACCAGCATCAAGCTTATCTCCTTCTTCACGTGAAAAAACTTTAACACCGACAACCCGTCCCTCTCTTCCATAACTAAGCCTCAAAGAACTATCTTTGACATCTCGAGACTTTTCACCAAAAATTGCACGCAGTAATCTTTCTTCGGCAGTAAGATCACTCTCGCCTTTAGGAGATATTTTGCCTACTAATATGTCTTGAGACCTGACTTCCGCTCCCATTCTAACAATACCTTCGGGATCTAAGTCGTTTAATCTTTCCATGGCCACATTAGGAATATCGTAAGTAGTTACTTCGGGACCTAATTTAGTTTCTCTAACATCCGTCGAATAGTCTTCAATGTGAATGGATGAGAAAATATCTTCCTTAATCATTCTATCCGACAGAACAATAGCGTCTTCAAAATTTCCTCCCTCAAAAGACATAAAAGCAACTACTATATTCTGTCCCAAAGCTAATTCTCCATCCTGAGTTGACGGGCCGTCAGCAATAACCTGTCCTTTTTTAACTTTTTGATCCTTTAATACTATGGGGCGCTGATTCAAAGAAGTAAACGCATTAGATCTGACGAACTTAAGAAGATCAAAATTAAGTTCTTTACCCTTGTCAGTCTTCAATACTATATGAGCCGAATCTACTTCTTTAATAACTCCGCTTTCGGGAGCAATAACAACCAATCCCGAATCAACGGCAACTTTAGCTTCAAGTCCTGTGCCAACATAAGGCGAGTCGGGTTTAATCAATGGTACGGCTTGCCTCTGCATGTTCGAACCCATCAAGGCGCGGTTCGCGTCATCATGCTCAAGAAAAGGTATAAGAGAAGGAGCCACTGCGAATTGTTGGCGGGTAGAAATATCTATATAATTAACATTCGCCGGTTCAGCAGTACCGGGCTCTCCTTTTATTCGTGCTATTATTTTATCACCCACCAATTCAAGATCTTTATTTACTTGAGAACCGGACTGAGCAATAATATATTTTTCCTCTTCGATTGCATCCATATAAACAACCTCGTCTGTAACTTTGCCATTAACAACCTTGATATATGGGGTCATAATAAAACCTAGCGGTGAAATTTTAGCATACAGAGCTAAATGACCCACTAAACCGATGTTCGGACCTTCCGGAGTTTCAATAGGACAAATTCTTCCGTAATGGGAAGGATGAACATCGCGGACTTCGAAACTTGCCCGTTCTCTGGTTAATCCACCCGGTCCTAATGCTGATAGTCTTCTCTTATGTTCAAGTTCAGCTAAAGGATTGTGTTGATCCATGAATTGAGACAGCTGACCGGAAGAAAAGAATTCTTTTACCGCCGCAACAAAAGGACGAGAATTTATAAGTTGAGACGGCATAACCGTAGCAAAATCAGAAGTGCTCATCCTGTCTTTAATATTTCTCTCCATTCTGGCAAAAGCTATTCTGAGCCTATCCTGTGCCAACTCGCCCAACGTCTTAACTCGACGATTGCCGAGATGATCAATATTATCAGCTTCAGCGCTAGGATCGTTATTTAAACGAATAATCTCTTTAAGAATTAGTACGATATCTTCTGCCTTTAAAACTCTTTCTTTTTCATCTTCAATATTAAAATTCTGATCAAAGCGTTTGTTCATTCTGAATCTTCCAACTCTTGAAAGATCATAACGGGAAAAATTAAAAAACATATTATTAATCATCTGCTTAGCATTATCGACTGTTGCAGGATCTCCGGGTCTTATCCTTTTATATAGCTCTATTAATCCCTCGTCCTGATTAGAGCATGGGTCTTGAAGGATTGTAGCCAAAATATATTTAGTATTCGGATTAGTATCTACATCTTTAAATAACTTCTTTATTTCTTCGTCGCTGGTAATACCAAAAGCCCGCAATAAAGCAGTTGCGGCAATTTTTCTTTTCCTATCAATGCGAACCGAGATTACACCACTATTTTCAGTTTCAAATTCAAGCCAGGCGCCACGAGAAGGAATGAGCTTGGCACCAAAAAGTTTATTGCGCCGGCCGGTTCTAGAAAAAGAAAAGAATACTCCGGGACTTCGAATTAACTGAGATATGACAACTCTTTCAACGCCATTAATAATAAAAGTTCCACGAGGAGTCATCAATGGAAAATCGGCAATAAATAATTCCTGCTCCTGATATTTACCTGTCCTTTTATTTTTTAAACCAACTTTTATTTTAAGAGGTGCCTCAAAAGTAACATTCTTAGCTATTGATGTTCTCTCATTATATTTGGGTTCATCAAGTTTATAATCTACGAAACTGAGTTCAAATTCTTTTCCGGTCCAATCCTCTACCGGAGAAACATCCTTAAGAAGTTCCTTAAAACCTACTTCCCAGAACCATTTGTATGAATCTAACTGGACCTGCACCAAACTCGGCGCTTCAAATTTATCTATGTTATACTTTGATAATATTTTTCTAGTAGACATTTGATTAGTAGGGTTTAGGATAGTTTAAGTAGCAAAAGAAAACGCCTCCGAATGGGTTTTACGGCCAAATTAATATTTAAATTTAATTACGAAATCCAGCCAAAATTGGATTTAAATTACTAGATTATATCTCCCCTAGAAAGAAGGTCTAATCTACTAACTCAACAACCCGCGTAGCGGAGCAGTGGTCGTATGACCGCATTCCAATCCGGACTTAACAGCTCTTAGAATCATCGAAGAAACCGCTCCAGACCTCATATTTCCTCGTATTTCCAAGGCTTTCAAAGACAACCTATCTATTCTATTCCTTGTCATTAGATTGTCAATAGCTCTTATCAACAGTGTATCAAGATTTTGACTTACGGTCAAGTGTTCGTTATCTATGGACCTCTTGCCAGCTCTTAGCTGGATTACTAAGGAATTTTGATTTTTAATAGTTAAAATAAGTTTCATATTTCTATCCATACCTCTTAATGCTCTGCAATATCCCCAGTCCGGCCATAATTGAAACAAGATTACTTCCGCCAGAACTTAAAATAGGAAAAGGTAGTCCGGTTACCGGTAGCAATCCAATATTTACTCCGGCACTTATAAAAACATGGCTAAATATAAATACGGACAAACCAAGAGAGAATAACTTACCAAAATTTGATGGCGTCCCCGATCCAATAGTTAAAATCCTGTACAAAATAATAGCGATCAGTCCCAGAATAAAAACTACTCCCACTAAACCGAATTGTTCGGCCAAGGCAGCAAAAATAAAATCATTATGTGGTTCCGGTAAAAAACCGAGACTTGCCTGAGATCCATTTCCGAGACCATTTCCTAACCAAAACCCTGAACCAATAGCAATTTTTGATTGATTTAAATTATAGCCACTACCTAAAGGGTCATTTCCTTGATCCAGAAAAGAAACTATTCTTGTCTTTTGATATGGCTTGAGCACAAACATCCACGATACAAAACAGATAATCAAAGCCAAGACCAGAAGGATTAAAATATGCTTGCGATTCATTCCAGCGCCTATAAGAAGGCTTGCCCAAATAAGACTCAGTATGATAGCCGAACCCAAATCAGGTTGATTTATAATAATAACGGCAGGTATTAAAAAATAAATCCCGGAGATAATTATATGCCTGAATTGATTAATATGTACATGTCTTTGAGAAAAATATTTAGCTATTAAAACAATGAAGCAAAGCTTAGTCAGCTCTACCGGCTCAAGAGTCAAGCCGCTAAAAAAAAGCCATGAATTCGTTCCTCTAACTGAACCTGCATAAAATGTCAGGCCAAGAAGAATAAGAGATAAAATATATAAAAATAACACTGGCAGAGAATAATTTTTAAAATAACGATAATTAAAAAAAGAAAAAAGAATCATCACGGCTAAACCTACGGAAATAAGAATGACTTGTTTCTTAAATATGGGATTATTAAAACCAGTAATCCCATACATATTAAGCAGGCTAACTGCTGAAAGAAGAATCACGGCCAAAAATAAAACTCTATCAATCTCTTCAAAATAAAGCCTGATATTTCTTATAAAATGTTTCATAGATATAAAAACAAGTCTGCAAAAAATCCTGAATCCATCTCAGGTTACAATAGAATTGATGATTAAACAATCCCGTTAGAAGTCTAGCTCGCGCCCCAAGCGCGAGTCCTATGCCAGCTGGCATAGGACCTTGGCTAGGCTACTTCTAACGGGATTAGTACTGCTGGAATTTTTCTATTCCAGAACCGTAACGTTTTATAAAATTAAGATTTTCAAATAAATTCGTCGATGGAATTATCTCTATTTCAGCTATCTTTCCTTCAATAGGGAAAGGCCATGTTGCTATAAAACCTCTTTCTGTTCGGGCAATAAGCGTGCGAATATCGGTTCTATTAATCGCAATAATTTCTCCGCTTACGTTGCGCACTAAAATATCTACATCGATAACATTAAAATCAAAATCTGAATCATTAAATATTACGGCCTCAAGCTTGCTAGATAAACCACCCGGCAAAACTGTATATTTATCTCTCCGAACAATAAGATTCATTCCCTCAAGAGATTCTATCTTCTGCCAACGAGCGTTTAGAATTTTGAAATCAATCCTTTTTACTTCCTTCTCCGTTGTTAATGCTGGAAGAATTAAATATTTAGTTTGACCGGGAAGAATATAAAATATACCCGCCTCTTTCAAAAGCTCAGATTCACCGCTATTAAACAAAGCTAATTCGTACTCTACCTCAGAAGCGCCAAAATCAATATTCGGATTTATTATTTCGGCTACAAAATCATAATCCCCTTTCCCCGCTTTTATAAGCTTAGTAGATTTTACGGAAGGCGGATCTAAGTCCGGCTCACAATCTTTCCCGCAAGCTGTTAGCCCGCAATCAACACCTTCTTCTTCACCGTTCATGATTAAATCAGTACAAGTTGCGATAGGGGTGGTGAGTTGTTTTGTGCCATAACCAAGTAAAGTAAAAGTAGCCAAAAAGACTATGGCAATCACAACTCGACGGATAAGACGGGAGGATAATTTCATCCCGTTAGAGATAGTGCAAACACTCACTACCACCATACGGTGATAGAAATAGCTACATTACCTTAACTTATAACCTTCCATATTTAACCCGCTAGGGTATCTCTAACGGGATTCATGTATTAAGTATACCGTATTACGGGTAAACCAGGAAGTGAATTTTTTAGTTACCTTTGGTATTGCGCTTTTAGCGCATCTAAAAAATCTACTTCCTGGAAACAAAAAAGGGCTTTATGCCCTTGTAACACTAACTACTTGAGGAGACACCATCCAAATAGCCCTAGAATATTCTATTTCAGTTCCTTCGGGAACAAGTACTACGGCACTAAGATTGCTATCTTTTCTAATAAAGTCATCTAATCTAAAATCTTCATGATGACCCACACGTAATATTTCTGTATGAGCCCAAGCATCGGATGTGTATGGCTTAAACTTAACAAGCAATTTCACCATTGTGTCCTTCTTCGTGTTTGAAGTGAACTAGAACGAACTATAGCAATAAAACTTAATTCTGCCAAATTTAAAAAGCATTTCTTACAATCACTATAGGGGAACTACTCCCCTCGCGGGGACTTCCTACTGGTCGCTTCTTTCGCCGGATGAGTCCGACTATTCCTGTATTAACGGCAAGGATTGGCTATCCTCGTACTCACAAAAATTGTGTTTATCTTGTAGCTAAATTTACTAGCTATTCTTGTAAACAAAAATTAATACAAAAATCCTTGCCTCATACAGGACTTCGCATGCCTGTCCGCCGAAGCTTTAGCATAGGCGGAGGCCATAAGAGACGAGCTTCTGAGCATGCCCCGCATAGAATGAGCAATTTGAGATTGTAGACACTGTAGAGGAGTTACCTACTTTCGCCGGATGAGTCCGACTATCATGGGCCATAACGGATTTCACTTCTGAGTTCGGAATGGGATCAGGTGGAGCACCGTTGGTATAACTCCTTTACACTATCTGCAATTATTTTTGCTCATTCTTGTGCGGGGTTCGGAATGTTCCCGATTTGTCTGCGCGCAGTTTACGAGCACAGATACAAATCGCAATCCCGCTTATGTCTGCATGGGCGGGAGGATCAGTCCCGACTTATATTAATAATAAAATTTATTAATATAAGTCGAGGATCCTCGATTCGCGAAACGAATCGGGAGTGGAGCACTTGCGGTATAGTTCCCTTATGGTAACAATAAAAAATGCTTTTTTGATTTATCGGGTTCAGCAACTTCTGAAAAGGGTCCTTCTTTGCTACTCTGCGAAGTAGTTCGCTACGAAGCACGAGCGCATAAAGCTACGAAGGACGAAAGGGCGGTGGTCCCGGAAGGATTTGAACCTCCTACCTCCGCGCTGTCAGGCGCAGCGCTCTTAGGTGTCCCCGGGAACACCCCACTGAGCTACGGGACCACAAATCCTTTCAGAAGTTGCTGAATAAAATTGTAAAATTATCATTATTTCTTCTAATGATTTCTGCATTGTCCAAGTTCTAGGCAAAATCCATGCTTGAGATGAGGCGTACTATAGATACGCCGAATCTCAAACGCAGATTTTAACGAAGAAATTGGGCAACCTGCAAGGCGAGTCGTTCTCAGAGTGGTCTCCTGGCCGTGCTTTAGCCGGCCGAGGAACTCTGTTGGCTTAAAATTCTTATTAAGCCCGACTCGCGCAGGAATCATTATAACAAATATGAAATTGTGTGGACATTACTCTATGATTTATTAGTAGCTCTTGGCTGAACACATTACTGTGCTTACACCTGAGCCCTATCAACGTAGTAATCTACTACGAATCTATGATACCTAATCTTGGAGCCTGCTTCGCGCTTATATGCTTTCAGCGCTTATCAGAACCGAACATAGCTACCGAGCACTGCTCTTGGCAGAACAGCTCGTGGCAGAACAGCTCGTAGACCAGAGGTTCGTTCATCCCGGTCCTCTCGTCACATATTCTTATATCACTATAAGTGTAGACTATATCTTTCTCCTTCGCCTAAGGCGGATAGGAGATCGGCATCTTATAGAAGTTAAAAAACTTCTATCCGTCCTCCACTCAATTAAGAGCTCGGGAACAAGTCGTTACGGGGTCAGATCTAAAACTTTTAATAACTCTTCTTTGGTTCTTTTTTTCTTAGTTGAATAATTATCGTTTTGAATATCGGTAATATAATCAATTAATTTAATTAACTGCTTTTTATTTAAAGCTCCTTTGCTTAAAATATTAGCAGCAGAATACATAGCTTTTCCTTGATTTTTCTTGAACTTAAGAAATGGATTAATTTCTTTAAGAATATTATGAACTTGTTTAAATCCATTTATTCTTAACTCTGTCATCCCATCATTCCGTTTTGATAAATATCCAATCCCTAGGACTTTCTTTATCCATTTCAACGGTTTGTCGTGACGACTATCTTGATAAAAACAAATGGTAGACATAAATCTCCATCTTTTTTTACCGTCTTTACGCTTCTTTATCTGAAGCATTAGACTTCCATCTCCATCAAGAAAACCTGCAATATAAGCTAAATCAATCTTAGATCGACTTCCCACGGTATTGTCTTAATTAGTTTCTGGTCCTCAAGCAAATGTACCATAATTATCGGACCGATAATAGTATGGCTATCAACAGACCATAAAAATTAAGATTTCATCGTTATTAGCCGAATTGTCATCGCGAATTACTTCGCGAAGTAGCAATAACTTTACTAAGGACAACTCTCCTCAAGTATCAACGCCCGCACCAGATATGGACCAACCTGTCTCACGCTTCTTTAGCTTATTAGGTT
>Ga0209542_10013524_pt1 | contig 14046 bp, 15 predicted proteins | sample RifCSPhighO2_01_FD_184028 | JGI IMG/M metagenome (GOLD analysis project Ga0209542, IMG submission 184028) | Soil microbial communities from Rifle, Colorado - Rifle CSP2_plank highO2_0.1 (SPAdes) (version 2) | ecosystem: Environmental > Terrestrial > Deep subsurface > Rock core/Sediment ...
TGCCATTAGATGACGAGAGAATGGACGAGTGGCGCGATGCGCTCCGGCGCGGTATCCAGTATCATCATGTGCCGACAAATATATTACTAAGAGGAGGTATTGATGATGTGTGGGTTAATCCCGAAGGGGAGTTTATTATTGTGGATTATAAAGCGACTAGCAAGAAAATTGGTCCCAGTTCTGAAGACGACCTTTACGACCAGTACAAGCGTCAGATGGAAATCTACCAGTGGCTATTTAGACAAAATGATTTCAAAGTTTCTCCAACCGGCTACTTCGTGTACGTGAATGGGAAATCAGATGCAAAAGCTTTTGATGGAAAACTAGAATTTGATGTGGAGCTCATTCCATATACCGGAAGCGACACATGGGTTGAACCGGCTGTCTTTGACCTGAAGAAAATGTTGATGAGCAATGAAATCCCGCCAATCGGCATCTCATTTGGAGGCGGTCCATGCGAATACTGCACCTACCGCGAATCGGCTGGTAAAACCTTTCAAGAACAGCACAAAAAATTTGACAAGTAGCCGTAGTACGTAGTATACTTTATGCAGTAACACTTGTTCAATCGGCTCTTTGTCATTGAGCCACAACCTGGAGGTATCTGTCATGAGAAAAGAAACATGGTCTGTTGGATTCGCTTGTCTGCTGGGTGCCTTCATCGGTACGCTCGTCGCGCTTGAAATCGCAGCGCGCTTCACGTACGGTTCGTGGTTCTGGAGCATCGGCGCACTCTTCGGCGGTCTCGTTGCCTATTGCGTGGTCGACTTCCAGCATTTTTGCGCTGGCGTCGTACGTTCGTACCGCAATACCATCGCGTGGAGACCAAACCTGTTATATTGGAAAGCATTTTTCTTCCTTTGGTGCGGCATCGCGACAATATTCTTCACCACTACCGTATTCATTGCTCTCCCGTCGGTGGTAAATGCTACATCAAACTATATATTCTTCGAGACCCTGACAGCATTTCTTGTTTTCTCGCAAGCGCTCGCATTTATGCTGAGTATGCTCCTCGTCAGTATCTATGACAGCGATGACTGTCCTAAAGCAGCAATTGAACTTGGATGTAATGTAATGAAGTACGCGAACCCAGTTTCGTCCGTGTATTGGACGTTCTGGTGTGTGTTGTGGATAATCCGCCAGATTCCGTCGGCCTGTGCACGCATCCCCCCGTTGGCGAAGTTCTGCTGGATTACGTTGCGGCAGCTTGCCGTCAGAACGTTCTTCTACGTTCACTCCGAACGGCGGAAAATCTGCTTCGTTGATGCGGCGCTCGGTGCGACGGCGGGCTACTTCCTCGGGAGCACCATCGCTGGCGCAGTGATCGGAGCGATACTCGGTATTGTCAACTACGAGATCATCTCGATCAGGTGGCTCAAGATCGTTCCTGCGAAAGCGAAGTGACAAGTTTCGAGCAAGCTCATTCGGCCGCGTGCGGTTCTGGTGGTAAGACGCCAGAGCCCATGCGGTTTTTGTTTACACTTTCGTAACTCACACATATCAAATGTATGCCACGACCGTGGGTTTGATTTGATATCCCAATAATACTGCTATAGCAGATAAATAGGGATAGATGCTTATTCAAATTAATTACTTTATACTCTCCACATGAACGTAAAGATAGAACAATTGTGGAGGGAGAAGCTGGGGGGCGAGTTTGAGAAAGAGTACTTTGCTGAGCTGACTGAGTTTGTAAAGAAAGAATATAAAGAGGGAACGGTGTATCCGGCGCCAAAGAATATTTTTCGCGCGTTTGATTTATGTCCGTTTGATAAAGTTAAAGTGGTAATTCTGGGACAAGATCCATACCACGGAGTGAAGCAAGCGAATGGATTGGCGTTTGCAGTAGAAGATTCGCAAGCCATACCGCCATCTTTGCAAAACATTTTCAAAGAAATAGCGAACGATTGTGGATATCCGATGTCCACAAAAAACGGGGATTTAAGCCGATGGGCAGAGCAAGGAGTTTTATTGCTTAATGCGACGCTCACTGTCCGTGCGCACAGCGCCGGCTCGCATCAGGGCAAGGGATGGGAAGAGTTTACTGACTCCGTCATTCGCGCCCTCTCTGAAGAGCGCGAGAACTTAGTTTTCATTCTCTGGGGCAATTATGCAAAAGCGAAAGGCGCGCACATAGACCGTACCAAGCACTCGGTATTAGAAGCCACGCATCCTTCGCCATTCTCTGCGAATAACGGCTTCTTCGGCTGTAAGCATTTCTCTAAAGCAAACAACTATTTAATCTCCCACAACCAAACTCCAATTGACTGGCTCTAGTTATTTCTGCCAGTATGGTTTGAAATTTATGATTTCAGATACCAACTCTTCTGATGTTTGTCCCTTATAGCAAACAGCACGATCGTCAACATATACAAAGGCGATGGGCTTGCCGGGATTCTCGCCTTCGTGATCCAGATGCCGATTAATATAATCAAATGGAATAGAAAATTCTTCGCAGTATTTTTGAAGAAATTTGTCACCACGCGTGGAGTGAATAAGAATTTTATATCCCCGTTTCTTTAGCGTCTCAATCGCCTTTAACACTTCAACATGCGGTTCCTTAACATTGTCTTTTGCAATGAATCCGTTGTATGAGGCGATGACTCCGTCAAAATCAAAAGCAACGATACGAGGCTTTTTAATTTCCATACATTAACAATACTCTATTTACCAAATCTTGGCGCGAGCGGAGGGAGAGCGGTAGAGCTTGTTGCCTCTTTTCACCCCAAAGGCAGAATAGAATTCAGGAAGGTTTGAAGCTGGACCGTTGATGCGGAAGAGCCCCGGGGAGTGCGGGTCAGTGAGCACCTGCGTCTTCTCCGCTTCTGGTCGGAGCAGTTCGCGTTCAAAGAGCGCGAAGGAGATGAAGAATCGTTGTTCTGGTGTAAAGCCCTCAAGATTCTTGCGCCCAGTCCTATTTAATCGATGTTGATAAGCGTCAAAGGCGATTGAGGTACCACCGAGATCGGCGATGTTCTCCCCGAGCGTTAGCCGACCGTTTACTTTTAGTCCACCAGCAACTTTGTACTCATTAAACTGCTTGACAAGCACCTTAGCTTTTTTATCGAAACGGGCGCGGTCTCGCGCAGTCCACCATGTCTTCCTATTTCCTTTACCGTCAAATTTAGAACCTTGATCGTCAAAGCTGTGTGTAATCTCATGGCCGATAACGGTACCCATCGCGCCATAGTTAATAGCGTCATCGGCATCTGGATCGAAGAATGGAGGCTGGAGTATAGCAGCGGGGAAGACGACCTCATTCATGCCGAAGTTACAATACGCATTTACTGTCTGCGGGCTCATAAACCATTCTGTTCGGTCCACGGGCTTACTAAGCCGGTGCATTACTCGTGCATGTTCAAAGAGCGACGCACGTACCGCATTACCGAAATAGTCACCAGGCCTGATGACGAGACCTTTATAACTACGCCATTTGTTCGGATAGCCGAGCTTGCGAATCATTTGGTGCAATTTTTTTATCGCCCTTTTTTTCGTCGCAGGACTCATCCAATCCAAGTTTTTTATACGTGCTTCGTACGCTATAAATAAATCGGCAACGACTATTTTAATTTTTTTCTTCGCTTCGGGGCTGAAGTATTCGCGCACATAGAGCTTGCCGAGCATCTCACCGAGATTGCCGTTGGTCGCCCGCAAGGCGCGACGCCAAGCGGGCTTCATCACCCTGACCCCGGAGAGCACCGTGCCGTAGAAGGCGAAGCTCTGTTTCTCGAGCCTCTTCGTGAGATACCCTGCAGCTCCGCCGACCAGATGCCACTCGAGATACGTCTTCCAATCTTCTATAGGCTCTTTCGTGAGCATCGCGTCCACCGCCTTCATAAAATTAGGATGCATAACGACAACTTCTTTAACGCTCTTGGCGTCGATAATCTTAAAAAAAGAATCCCAAGTTATATTTGGCGTGAGGCGCGTGAGCGCCGAGACTTTCATTTTATGATATGTCTTGTCCACATCGCGCAACTCCTCCCTTGCCATTGAAATCTTCGCGAGAGCCGTTTCAAGACGCATCACTGTTTCTCTATTCTTCTTCGCCTCGCCTTGCGCCTTACCCATAAGCGCGAACATCGCCTCTAGATGTTTCTCATATGCAGCGCGTACACGCAGAGATTCGGCATCATTCTTCAGATAGTAATCTCTGTCTGGCATCCCTAGACCGCCCTGACAGATATGGATAATGTATCGCCCGCTGTTCTTCATGTCTTGGTCAATCATGAGACCGAATGGACCGCCTCCGCCGATCTTCTCTAGGTGTGCGAGTGTGGAGACGAGCGAGCGCGCGTCTTTAATCTTCTTGATGCGCCCTAACCATGGCGTGAGCGGTTTCAATCCTAGGGTGTTACGCTTTTTCATATCCAAGCCGGAGATATAGAAATCACGAACTGCTTGTTCTGGACCACCGCGCTTAACATGTTTCATTTTCTGAACTTTTGTAACCAAGTTGCGCAGCTTCTTCTCGGTGTCATACCGAAGCATGATAAAAGAGCCCCAGCTCGCCTCCGCTGGCGGTATTACACTCCTCTTCAACCAGCTCCCGTTCGCATAGAGATAAAAATCGTCCTGAGGCCTGATGGTCTTATCTATATCTCGCGTATCAAATCCCCAACCTTTTTTCATTCCAGCATAGTATCTCAAGCATCAGCTTTTACAAAGAATTCCGATGTCTCAATTTCCGTCCTATAGAACAAAAATGGATACAAATAATGCAACTGCTGGGGTGGTGGTGGAGGGTCAGGGGCTGGTGGCGCCGCTAGTGGCTCTGGAGGGGCGACTGGTAACGGCGCTACGGCAGGCGGCACGGGTGGCAATGCCACCGGAGGAGCGGGTAATACTGGCACAAACGCGGCTTTTTTCCTTGGTGGTGGCGGCAGCGGCGGAGGTGGTGGTGGCAGCACTACCGACAACGGAGCTACCGGATCAGCGGCTGGTAACGGCGGGATTCCTTGCGGTGGTGGAGGAGCGGGAGGAAACGGCAGTAGCGTAAAAGGCAATGGTGGAGCTGGTGGTCGTGGAGAACTTAGAATTTGGGGGATGTAGAGTATTAATGTAGTCGTGCTATCTTTTAGAAATGACAGTTAATGAGGTGAGGAGCAAATATCTGGCGTTTTTCGCTGCGAGGTGGCACGCGATTATACCGAGCGCGCCAATTGTGCCCGAGAACGACCCGACCACGCTGTTTACGAGTAGCGGGATGCAACCTTTGGTGCCGTATCTCTTGGGGCAAGAACACCCGGAGGGGAGACGCCTCGCTAACTCACAGCTCTCGTTTCGTGCCGGAGATATTGAAGAGGTGGGTGATAACCGCCACACGACTTTTTTTGAAATGCTCGGGAACTGGTCGCTTGGGGATTATTTTAAAAAAGAGCAGTTGCCCTGGGTCTACGAGTTTTTGACCGAAGAATTGAAATTGCCGAAGGACAGACTCTGGGTCACCTGCTTCGCTGGCGACGAAGCGCTTGGATTGCCGAAAGATACAGAATCGGCGGAGATTTGGAAAAGTATCGGAATGCCGGAGGAACGCATCCTTTTTTACGATGCGAAGAAAAATTGGTGGAGCCGCTCGGGGACACCGGACAAGATGCCAACAGGGGAGCCGGGCGGTCCGGATTCTGAAATATTTTATGAATTCACAAGTGTTGAACACGACACTGTTTTTGGAGAAAAATGTCATCCAAATTGCGACTGCGGGCGCTTTATGGAAATCGGAAACTCGGTTTTTATGGAGTACATTAAAAATGTCGATGGCACATTTGGCAAGCTCCCGAAACAAAATGTTGACTTCGGCGGCGGTCTCGAGCGCCTCACTGCCGCGACGTCAGACAACCCTGATATTTTCATGATCGATGTGTTTGATAAGGCACGTACTGTGCTAGAAAACCGTTCAAACACAACATATAATCATGTTGGACGTGGTACGTCCAACATGAAGTCGTTTAGAATCATTTTGGACCACACACGCGCTGCTTCGGTTATGTTTGACGCAGGGCTTCGCCCATCTAACACAGAACAGGGATATATTTTGCGCCGTCTTATACGCCGCTCTATTCTCGAGGCTGACAAGCTTGGTATAAAAGAAGCAATACTCGGAGAGGTCGCCGGAGGACATGCGAAAGAGTTTGGCGCGGAAGAAACACAATTCAGGAAGACACTCGCTCATGGAATGCGCGAGCTGGAGAAGATGGGCGACAACATTGACGCCTTCATGCTCTTTACTACATATGGATTCCCAATAGAACTCACGGCTGAAATCGCAAAAGAGCGCGGGAAAGAAATTGATCTTGAAGCTGTGCAAAAAAGGATGCAAGAACATCAGACTCTATCTCGCGCAGGCGCCGCGCAGAAGTTCGCGGGCGGGCTCGCCGACCACGCGGAGCAGACTATTAAATATCACACTGCCCATCACCTGTTACTAAAAGCCTTACAGATAGTGCTGGGTAAAGATGTACATCAGCGTGGGAGTAACATAACAAGTGAAAGACTTCGCATTGATTTTTCATACGGTCAGAAAATGACTGACGAGCAGAAGAGAGAAGTGGAAAAAATTGTGAATGAGAAAATTGCCGAAAAGTTGCCCGTCATTCGCACCGATATGAAAAAAGAGGATGCCGAGAAGCTCAACGCGGAACATGAGTTCGGCGCGACGTACCCGAATATGGTGTCGGTCTATTCCATCGGTCCGCTGGACAGTGCATTTTCCATAGAATTCTGCGGCGGACCGCACGTCGCGAACACCGGCGAACTTGGCGGTTCAACCGCCAAGTTCAAGATTTTGAAAGAAGAGGCTTCTTCTGCCGGTATCCGCCGCATCAAGGCGGTGTTGCAATGAGTTCAGTTTGTTGTATACTCTTTTCAGAACACAACCCGTGTAACTTGTTGATGGGAGATTGGCGATGATACCTACGTACCTGGATAAAAACTGGCTAGACGGAAATTTCTTGATGCCGAGCAGTAAAGATATTCGCGGCAAATTGAGGAAAAATCTCGATAGTCATTCTTGCGATGAGATGATTCATTTGCCGGCGTACCAAAAAGTGAGGGTAGAGCTGTTATCGCGCGTTGCGGCGATTGAAGCCTATGATTTGACCAAAGAGACGGCGCCTCATACATCCATCGGAAGGCATGATTTGCCGATGCCACGTTACCTATTTACCGAGACATGGCTGGAATCTGGCTTCTCCATACCAATGGACAAAAAACGGCGGGCAGATCTGCGGTTCAGATATTCCGGTTATCTGAACATCGGCGAGGTATGGGCATCTGGAAATGAAAAGACGAGGAAAAAACTCAAGACCTATATCTCAGCCATCGACTCAATTGATGTCGAGATGTCATAGTCCAAGAATCGTGCAGACTGCTCACTTGTGTTGGGGCGTGCATCGCGCACGCTTTTTTATTTGCATGTAGAATAATCACACATGAAAAGAGTCGTTATTAAAATTGGCACGAAGGTTATCACCCGCGACAGCGGGGAGCTTGATGTCGCAATCATGCTCCACTTGGTCGAGCAGGTGGCGCGCGCGCGTAAGAGTGGCATTAAAGTAATTCTTGTGACTTCAGGTGCGGTTGGTGCCGGTCGTAGCCTCTTACCGGCCAAGCGGCCGGCGTATGTGCCGGAGAAGCAGGTGCACGCGGCGGTCGGGCAGGTGAAGCTCATGGGTATCTACTCAAAATTATTTGAAAAACATAACTATCTCTGCGCCCAGGTGCTCGTAACGAAAGAGGACTTTAGGGACCGCGTCCACTATCAGAATATGAAAAATTGTTTTCAGGCGCTCCTGGCGAGCAGCGTTATTCCTATTGTGAATGAGAACGACGTGACCGCGACAACCGAACTTCTCTTTACCGACAATGATGAGTTGGCAGGACTCGTCGCTTCACAGCTAGGTGCTGACGCGGTGATTATTCTAACCAACACGGACGGCGTGTTGGACCAGAACAAAAAAGTGATTCCGGAAATACGTAACAACAACGCCGCGCGAGTAGAGGCCTCTATCTCGCCCGCGACCAACACCTTTGGTCGTGGCGGCATGCTCACCAAGTACCGCATCGCACGTAAGCTCGCGCGGCAGGGAATCGCTGTCTATATCGCGAACGGCAAGCGCAAAAACGTTCTTATAGACCTCCTTGCAGGCAGGGCTCTCGGCACGCGGTTTTGTTGATTGATTTTCGGTTTCGTTGTATAAGTATCGGCAGATATCACTAAAAGGAGAATGCGGTGCTAGACGTTCTTTCCTACATCATTAGCGTAATCGGCATCGTGGCGCTTATTGTCTCTGCGGTAGTTACCTTTATCGCCTATGGCTTCTACAGTGCGTTTAAGTTAATGTTCGGTGTAGAGTGGCTTCGGTGGCTGACTCTGGATGAAATTGTCGCAATGGGCCATTCCCGATTCTGGTGCGAGATATTGTTGCCGATATTTTATCGTAAAGGCAACATACTCACTGGGGGCACACTCCTGATTCGTCTCAAACACAACCTGCCAGACCCACTCCGCGAACTCGTTGCAGAAATAGGGTTTGAGAGAGACACTGTGCAGTATCATGAATTCAAGTTCACTAGTCACGGTGGAAAAAGGCGTGGCAATTTGCAGAAATTTCGCGTTGAAATTCTGCAACCCATGCCCATGTATAGGCGTCGAAGAGTCCGTTTATAAAGATGTCCCAAACCCCGCCCGAGAGGGGTTTTTTGTTTCTCACGAAGCGACAAAAAATGGCTCAAAATAAGGCTCTTTTATGCCACAACGACTTCTAACTCCTGAAAACACTTGACAAATAAATGGTGATGGTGTATGCTGGCTCTTGTAGTAAGTAAACGTGTTTAAGGGTTTTTATCGAAACGAAACAAGTCCTTTACAAGGAGATCGTGCAATGAGGATCAAGATCGGCAATTTTCTGGTCAGCAACGAACCGGCGCGTTTCGGTCTGAAGCAGGCCGAGGGTGCCATGAAATTCGCCAAAGACCAGACACAGGTCGGCGCAGTGCTCGGAGTTATCGTCGGTGTACTGGGGTACCAGAACGCCGTCGCTGTGGACGTCGCCGCGGCGAACAACGCCGAGCGTGTCGAAATCGGGCTGAACAAGGAGGAGATCAGCAAGAACGATACTGAGATCGGAGCGCTTCAGCGCGAAAACGCCGAACTGCAGCGCGAAATCGCAGCGTCGACAGCTCGCCAAGGCCAGCTCGCCGAAATCGCTAAGCTTTTCGCCACCGGCAAATAGTCGCCGCGCAGTCGTAGTAGCAGCCAGTCCCCAAAGAAAGGGATTGGCTGTTTTTCTTTATACATCAGCATTAAACTTGTGCATTTATAATAATTATGGCATTGTGGCGCCAGAGGATTGATTTTTGTGAAAGGGAAGAGAAATGGAAAAGAACGTAAAGACCATCAAGGCAGGCCTGCCTGTGCAGGCAGGCGATATACTACCGGCGAGAGAAGCGATGGAAATGTTTCAGTTTGTAGAGTTCAAATCACCGATCCCAATACCAGAGCTTCCTAAGAAGGGTCTCCACGCAGACATCTTGGACAATGAGCGCACCTTTCTCCATGGCGAAATCAAGCGCTTGGCGAAGAGGGACAATGTTCTCATTCTGGCGCACAACTACGAAGACCAAGATGTACAGGATGCCGCACACTATGTCGGCGACTCGCTGCATCTTGCGAAAATCGGTCGTGAGTCGAAGGCAGACTTCATCGTTGAGGCATCGGTCCTCTTCATGCTCCACGTATTGGCGGTCATGAAGCAGCCCCACCAGGTCATACTCGCACCAGACCTCGGAGCATTGTGTTCGCTCGCGGCGCATGCGGACGCTGGCAAGATTCGCGCGTGGAAGAGTGAGCACCACGGCGGCATAGTTGTCTCCTACATCAACACATATCTCGATGTGAAGGCGGAGAGCGACTACTGCTGCACCTCGGCGAACACGGCCCAGGTGATCCAGTATGCGATCAAGAAAAATCCAGGTGCTTCGATCCTCTTCCTCCCCGACGTACACCTCGGAATCTGGGCAGCCAACATGCTAGAGGAGATGGGGGAGCCACTAGACCGGCTTTACCTGATGATGGGAGCGTGCCACGTGCATGACGGTATTCGGCCTTCCGATATTGCCGAGAAACTGGAGCAGCATCCGGATGCAGATCTCGTTGTGCATCCCGAATGCGGGTGTACAAGTGCCTGCATGACTCAGTTGAGGGAGGGGAAGATCAAGGAGAGGATGCTGCAGTTCCGCTCGACACAGGGGATGTTCCAGTACATCAAGGACTCGAGCAATAAGAAGTTCATCATGGCAACCGAAGTCGGCAACGAGTACGCGATACGCAAGGCCGTAGGTCCGGGCAAGGAGATAATCCCCGCATCGGACAACGCAATTTGCGCATTCATGAAGCAGAACACGCTGCGCAAGTTATACGGGTCGATTCGTGACAAGAAGCACGTTATCACTGTGGACTCGGAGCTCGCGAGGCGAGCGCGGCTACCGATCGAGCGCATGCTCGCCATCGTTTAGCGCGCATTATTCAACGGCAGCGGTACTCCGCTGCCGTTTTTCTTTTTCGATAAAGCATTTGACTGACCCGAGCACACCTAGTACGCTACAAAACAGCAAGCTGGACATTTTTAATAGAAGTGAGGACTTCACGATGATTAGATCTCGCATGTGGGACCTGCCATGTGTCTTCTTAATTGTTTTAGGCACAGGCATCGGCCTTGTAGGGCTTGTGAGGAACGATATCGAACACACAGTGTCGTACGCCCTGCATAAAGACGAGATTGCGGTTTAAAGAAAGAAATGGGTTGCTGAATTAAGCGCCATCGCGCAATAGTTTTGATATGACTTTGTATCGGCGATCCTTGCGCAGTCCATGATGAGCAGAAAGTTTTTTCTTGAGCGCAGAGAATGAGCCATCAAGCGAGTTGGTTGTGTTGGGGATATGGAGTTCAGGATACTTTTGATACGTGAATAGATACGGCATGTTTCGTTTGAGCGAATGGTATGCCGAATACACACCCTTGTGCGTATAGTGCCATTTCGTTTTTCCATTTGAAAAGCTCTCAATGGTTTTCTCGTTAATGAACTCCTCCCATTTCGTATTCCACTCATTGAGTGCGCCAGTGAACTCGATTTCGGTTGCTTTGGTGAGCGTGAGCACAAGCATTCGCAACTCTCTGCCTGCATCGGTCCTCGGTCGACTGGTGAGGTATGTTGTCACTCGCTTGATCTGGTGGAACTGGCAGATCTGTACCGGTATATCCTCAAATACCTTGAGAAACCCTCGTCGTCCATCCACCACGACAGCGAGAAGCGTCCACCCCTTCTCTTCAAGAATCTGTCTGCCGTATCGATAGTGCGCCATGAGCTCGCTTGCGACTTCATTCCACCAAAGGTTCTTTGCGAGTGGCCAGGCACGGAAGACGCAGGTGCCATAGTGGCGACCCCAGAAGGTGGTATCAGCAATGATGACTGTTGGGTGCGGAGTGATTTCTGAAGCCGGCAGAACAATGGTGTCGAGTTGTTTGCGCACCCATACATGCGAATGTCCATATTCTTCAGCGAGTTGTGCGAGCGTTTGTTTCTTCTCAACGTATTCTTTCCAAATTGCGACAGCCACACCTGCATCCCTACGCGAGGACTGGAAGAGCCGTCCGCAATCGCGACAGCGGTATCTCTGCAATCCGCGCCGTCTATCATATTTTTTAACTCTCAACGAGTCGCACTCAGGACACTTTCGGGTACTTTTTTAAGGCGCATGTTAAATATTTTGTGTTTTAGCTTGTATGTATGCGACAGTATCACGAAAACAGCAACCCAAAAGTTTCTTTAACCGATTGCCGTTAGAGGCACTATCCTCGGTCTGAAGATATATCGACACCACGATATAGCTGTGTACAACGACAGATATTCGGCTCTTCGTGTATATAAACTACGTAGAACGGTTGCTCTGACGAACAATCGGTTACTCACCATGGTGAGTGGTAATTGCGCTTGGGACATCTCTTTCCGTTTCAGGGATGAGACGAGCGCCGCACTTTGCGGAGAAGTAGAGTACGAACTGTCGCAGACTGACTATGACATTGTAGGTATGGACAGGGCAGGTGGTACCGTCCAGACTGAGCATTTGGTAAAGGTGGCTCTCTACAATGCTGCCACTTTTTGTGCGGCTTGGACTACGGCAGCGTATGTGTACGGCGACCGCACACTAGAATTTTTGAGGTGTGTGGAGCGTAACGTACTATCCACAGTAGCGACGTCATCATTCATGGACCTCTCGCTCAGAACGCTCAAGATCACAGGATTAGAATTTGGCGGCACGGCGTTCGGTCTCATTCATTCCAGGCGAACGATCGGCGGATGGACATAGACTTAAAATCGGAAGGCGTCAACGCCCTCCGATTTTTTATTAGGGCAGAAACTGGCGCAGGAATTTACTGAATGACGCGCCGAGGCCCACCTTCGGTGCATTTGTGTCTCCTGTAAGACCCCATAGCGCGAGACCATATGCTACTGCCCATGTCGCGTCACGAATCTTTGCATCTGATGAAAGCCGGAATTCTGCCAATCGCGACGGGAGTTTCAAAGAGCCTCGCGCTATGTCGCTTATGCTCCCTATGCCAGCGCCACCTCCGGAGATGATGATGCCTGCAGGCAGGGGCCCTCGACGTCCGAGCGATTTAAGATGTTTATCGATAAGCGCGAACATTGCATTAAGGCGGCTAACTATTAGGTCGTCGACTTTTCGACGCGGATACATTTGTCCCGAGAGTCTGCCTAGCTTCACGCGCTCGGCTTCTTCGAGCGAGATGCGGAATCCGAGCGCGATGTCATCTGTAATGTGACTCGAACCCATTGGGAACACCTTGACCGACACAGGTATGCCCTCGTCATAAACTACTATAGAAATAGTTTCTGCACCCATATTCGCGAGCACGCATCCCTTCATCTTCTGATCGCCTTCGAGGAGGACGTATGAGCCAGCTAGTGGAGAAGCCATTTGGTCGATAACCTCTACGTCTGCATCCTCAACTGCCTTGGCGAGTGCCTCATCATGTTGTGAGAGGCAGGTGACGAATAAGTAGTCGACCTCAATGCGAACGCCCTTCATACCAATCGGATCCCCGAGCACCTTCGTGCCGTCAATGCGGTATTCGAGCGGAATGCTGTGAAGAACATGACGATTAAGAAATCCTGGCGCAGCCGCCTCGCGGGCCACCTTTCCGGCCCTCTCAGTGTCAAGGGCAGTTATTTCTTGATCGGCGCGGGAAATTATAGCGGTGCCCGTAGCGCGTGCCTCGTCTAGTGAGATACCTCCCACGGCAAGGAAAGCTGCTCGTATCGGCACACGAGCGGCTGCCTCTGCCTCTTTCTTCGCCTTTATGATACTAGCGGTTGCCTCTTCTTTATTGACGATATAGCCGTTACGAAGACCCTTAGATTCTGCCAGGCCTGTGCCGAGTATGTGCAACTGTCTCGCGCCGTGTTTATCGGAGAGTTCCTCGACGACGACCATTTTTACCTGGTACGTGCCTATGTCGATGCCGGTTGCTATGCGCCGAGCCATATTTTGCTATAAGTTTTTGCTCGCATTCCTCCATCCTAACACTATGTCGCCATCCTTTTAAATGAAGTAAACCGTGGATAAAGAGTAGTAGAAGGAAGTCGTGAGTAGAAAGCTTTAAGTCATGGGCTTGTTTCTGTGCTTCGTTTGGGCAAATAATAATTTCTCCGCTCTTTTTACCGAGTGCGTACGAAAGCACATTCGGAACGTAGTCCTTGTTCCGCAACTTTTTATTCAAAGCTTTTGCTCTCGCCGAGCCGACAAATGCGAGTGATATGTCCCATCCTGGAATCACGTCGTTCGCAATTTCAGAAAACACGCGGAGACCGCTCGGAAGCGGTCGCCGCGTAAGATTCTGTATCGAAACTTCTGCCATTCGTTTAGCGTCTGCCGCCCTTGCGAACCTTCTTTGCAGCCGGATCTATTTTGCCGAGCTTTACGAGCTCGTTGTAATTCTCACGTCGTGCCTTCGATATCAGAGCGCG
>Ga0209542_10013525_pt1 | contig 14045 bp, 12 predicted proteins | sample RifCSPhighO2_01_FD_184028 | JGI IMG/M metagenome (GOLD analysis project Ga0209542, IMG submission 184028) | Soil microbial communities from Rifle, Colorado - Rifle CSP2_plank highO2_0.1 (SPAdes) (version 2) | ecosystem: Environmental > Terrestrial > Deep subsurface > Rock core/Sediment ...
GTTATTTCCACCCAAAACCAGGAGTTTGCCAAAGGTTTGGTTCTCACATTAACCCCCGGTGCTCGACTAAACTCGACTTTTGCCGGGCATTACGACCTTGCAGCTTTTTCTGTCTTAATTATCCCCATTTTTATCTCCCTTTGGCTCGCCCCACTCTCCAGACGATACAAATTCATGGGACTGGCAGGATTCTTCCTCAGCTATTGGCTCTTGCTCGCATCTGCCTCCAGAATATCATTCCCTTCCTATCTATTATCTTCATCACTGACATTGTTTCTTCTAAATAGGAAAAAAACCATTCCGATATTATTGATTTTTAGTTTTTTGACCGTAAGCGGTTCATCAGAACTGACAGCCAGATATACCAGAACCGCCAATATTTATCTATCCCGATTATTCCCACAAGTAAACCTATCCTTGTTGAACAAACTCACCGCATATCTAAAGAAACCCGGAAAATCTCCCACCGAACCCGCCTATCAACTTCCCATTATTACCCCGCCCCCGGTGTCTATTCCAACATCAGCGGCAATTTCACCTCCTTCTCCCACTCCAACTGTTTTCAAAAAAGCCAAAGTCAAAATAAGACACGCCCCGACGCCTTATCAGGCCCCGGTTATCATCGAAGAACGATCCACTGAAATTCGACTTAATGCCGAATGGCCCAGAGCGATAAGAGCTTTCAAGAAAAATCCCTTTCTGGGAACTGGTTTCTCATCGATTACCCTGGCTACAGATAACGATTATCTTAGAATGTTAGGTGAAACCGGGATTTTGGGTACGTTATCGTTTCTGCTGATATTCATGGCCATTTTCAAAAGTTCGATGAGAATATTAAACTTTGATTCTTCCTCCCCCCGCAGAATTTTTGCAATTGGACTCACCGGGTCCGCCGTTGGATTGCTCATAAACTCAACGTTCATCGATGTAATGGAAGCCTCAAAAGTGGCCATCCCCTTCTGGCTGCTTATGGGTATACTTGCTTCTTTAACCAACGTTTCCGTCAAAGCCAATAAATAAATTCCATGTCGGACAAATCCTCAAAACTATTACTGATAATAATTCTGCTCATCGGGCTAAAGCTTAGAACTTATAAAATAAACAATCCCCTTGCAGACTGGCATTCCTGGAGACAAGCTGATACAGCCGCAGTCTCAAGGAATTTTTTAAGAAATGGCATAGATTTTCTTCACCCGAAGTTTGACGATATTTCAGATATCCCGTCAGGAAAAGATAACCCCGAAGGTTACAGATTTGTAGAATTTCCTATTCCCAATGCCATCCACGCCTTGGCAGCAAAAACTTTTCCCCGGACAGACTTTGTCCTCGTCGGCAGAAGCCTTTCTGTTTTATATTCTTTAATCTCAATCATTCTCCTTTTCTACCTTCTCAAATTCCATACGGATACCAATACCGCTCTTCTGGGTAGTCTCATTTTTGCAATCATGCCATATAACATTTATTACTCCAGAGTGATTCTTCCCGAACCACTCTTAATCACAACATCGCTCTCACTTCTATTGAGCTCTTCAGTTTGGATCAAGAGACACTCAAACACACCATTTTTAATCTCGCTAATCTCTCTCTCCATACTCCTGTTGTTAAAAGCTTATATGGCTGTTTTTATTATCCCAGTTATCTACCTCGCATACGAAAAAATTGGACCTAATTTTTATCGGGAGCGGCGTCTCCTTGCCCAACTAATTTTAGGATTCCTGCCCTTCATATTATGGTTTTTATGGATAAGGCAATTTCCAGAGGGAATTCCTCATTTCAAATGGGCCTTCAATGGAGACAATATTCGCTTTAGACCCGCATTTTTTTATTGGATCTTCGGTGTCAGAATTGGAACTCTTATTCTGGGCGTCTGGGGTACTGTTTTCCTTCTTCATGGGCTGATTGCGACCGTAAATAGAAAACATTATTTTTTTCTTTTCTGGAGTCTAGCCATTTTGATTTATTTCACAACCATAGCTACTGCCAATGTCAGACATGATTATTACCAGGCAATTTCTATCCCTCTCATTTCCTCATTGGTGGCGATAGGATCACTTAGTTTATGGAGACTTTCAAGAACCGCAAGAGCTGTATCAATTTTCGCCCTCACCATGATGTTTCTGGTCGGATGGCAAAATATCAGAGGATATTATCAGATAAATCATCCAGAGATTTTAGTCGCAGGAAAAGATGCAAATTCTCTTCTACCTCCGGATGCCAAAGTTGTCGCTCCGTACAACGGAGACACAGCTTTTCTTTATCAGATCGATCGCAAGGGATGGCCATACGTCACATTACCGATCAATGAACTGATACAAAAGGGAGCAACCCATTATGTATCCGTTAACTTTGACAATCAGACAAGGGAATTCATCGATAAATTCCGCGTGGTCAAGCAAACACCTGACTACGTCATTCTCGAGCTTAAGCCAAAATTAACCCTTTAGGCCAACACGTCCACCACCAAAAATCAACAAATCATAATGAAAATCCTGATGCTCACACCCTACCTCCCGTACCCGCTTCTTTCCGGTGGCCAAATCAGGACTTATAACCTGCTCAAAAATCTAAGCAAAAAGCACGAGATCACACTTCTTTCGTTAATCAAATATGAATCGGAGAAACAATATCTGGGAGAACTCAAGAAATTTTGCGCAGACGTCCAAGTCTTCAAACGGACGTCATCTCCCTGGCACGTCAAAAATATAATAAGGTCGGGTGTTACCCTCTACCCCTTCCTTGTATCCAGAAATTTGGTTTCAGAAACCAGAGAAGCTGTCGAAAAAGAAATAAAATCACGCAAATACGATCTCATCCACGCCGAGACGTTTTACATGATGCCCAACATTCCCAAAACAGAAATACCAGTTATCTTAGTCGAGCAGACAATCGAATACTTGGGATACTTAAGTTACGCTTCAAAAACCAGACTTTGGCCAATAAAACCACTCCTTTATCTAGACATCTTCAAGATAAAGTTCTGGGAACAATATTATTGGAAATCATGTACCCATTTAATAACCATGAGCGAGGAGGACAAAAACTTCATTAAATCACTAACACCTGACGTGGAAAACATAGATGTGGTTGCAAACGGAGTGGACATAGGGTGGTTTAACCACGTCAAGAAAAATCTTCCCAAAGAACCCACCGTGCTTTTTGTCGGTACGTTCAAATGGCTGCCAAATTCCGAAGCAGTCGAGTATTTGGTGGAAAAAGTCTGGCCAATCATCAATAATGAGATAAAATCGGCCAGACTGTGGATCGTCGGGAACAGTCCAACCGCCAAAGTCTATTCCTATCAAAAAGATCCATCGGTCAAAGTTACCGGTGGAATTCCTGATATCAGGGAAGCATATAGGCAATCACACGTCTTGCTTGCGCCCGTGTTCAGTGGAAAAGGAACCAGGTTTAAAATATTAGAGGCAATGGCTTCGGGAACACCCGCCGTCGGCACAAGCATGGCCCTTGAGGGATTGGGCATAACCCCGGGCAAGCAAGCGTTAGTAGCAAACACTGCCCAAGGGCTTGCCGACGCAACGATCAGAGTTCTCAACCAGCCATTGTTACAAAAGAAACTCTCACTTAGAGGCTACGATTTTGTGTCAAAACGTTACGATTGGAAGATAATCTCTCGTACCCTGGATGGAATTTATAAAAAGGTTGGTGAAAATGTTAAAAACTAAACTCACGATCGTCATTCTCAACTTTAATACCAAAGAGCTTATTCTGGACTGCCTGGCGTCCATTAAAAACTCGGTTCATCTGGACTACTTTATTAAAGTGATTGTGGTAGATAACGCTTCTTCTGATGGGTCAATCACCGAGTTAGAAAAAATTCCCTGGATCACGCTTGTTAAAAGTCCCAGAAACATCGGTTTTTCAGCGGGAAACAATCTTGCCGTCCCGTTCCTGGAAGGAACGTACACTTGGTTTTTAAACCCCGACACCGTCGTTGAACCGGATACGATCTCAAAATTAATTTCCTATATGGATGAACATAAAACTGCAGGGGTCGCAACACCCAGAATATTGCTCCCCGGGGGTAAATTAGATAAAAACTGTCACCGTGGACTCCCGACCCCCTGGAACTCCCTCTGCCATTTTATAGGCCTCGACCGGCTTTTCCCGCGGAGCCGAGTTACAGCCGGATATTATCTCGGACATCTGCCCGAGGATAAAACCACCGAGGTCGACGTTGTAATGGGGTCAAGTTTGCTGACTAGAACCAAGATAGGGCAAAAAATAGGGTGGTGGGATGAATCTTATTTTATGTACGGTGAAGACATAGACTTCTCTCTCAAGGTCAAAAGACTTAAATATAAAGTGATGTATGTTCCAACCGCAATAATTCATCATTACCATGGAGCATCATCAGGCCTAAAAAAAACCAGCCTCCACATCACTAAGGCTGATAAATCCACCAAACTCAGATCTGTTAAAGCTGGGACTGAAGCGATGAAAAAATTCTACCTCAAATATTATCAGGGCAATTATCACCCATTGGTAACAAAAATAATCGTTGCGACCATCTCTATAATCGGAACAATCAGATTCGCCAAGATCAAAGCTTTAGGCTAGAAGTCGCCAAAAACTAGGGGACCCAAACTCAATAGACAATTCTTAATTGACACCGTTTTGCTATGAATCTCAAACACGCCAAGGTGGCATTAGTATATGACAGAGTGAATAAGTGGGGAGGTGCTGAAAGATTACTGTTAGCCCTTCATGAAATATTCCCATCCGCCCCTCTTTTTACTTCGGTTTATAATCCTCAAACAGCCCCTTGGGCCTCAAGTTTAGATGTCCACACTTCATTTCTCCAGAAAATCACTTTCTTGAGATCCCACCATGAACTGTTTCCCTTCCTGATGCCCTTCGCATTTGAATCCTTCGATTTCTCGCAATTTGATCTTGTGATCACTGTCACCAGCGCCGAAGCAAAAGGCGTTATAACCAAGCCTGGCACCCTACACGTCTGCTTCTGTCTTACCCCCACCAGATATCTGTGGGTTATGGATCCTCTTAACAGTTACCACGATTTCGGAATCCTTTCTCCTTTAGCAGGAATTGCCAAAAAATTACTCTTACCTCTGCTTAGAAAATGGGACCTGGTCGCCTCCACCCGTCCTGACGCATATTTATCTATCTCCAACCTCGTAAGCCGAAGACTCCAGAAAATTTATAGCAGGACTTCTCGAGTAGTTTACCCTCCGTTTAATCAAGACGTAGTAGCCTCTAATAAATCTCGATCCAAAAGTTATTTCCTCTGTGTCACCCGACTTGTCGGATACAAACGGATCGATTTAGCTATTAGTGCAGCCAATCGACTCGGAATCCATCTCAAGATAGTGGGAACAGGCCAAAAACTGACCGAGCTCAAATTACAGGCAGGGGAAAATGTAGAATTGCTCGGGTTTATCACCGAAAAATATCTCCCGCAAATCTATGCAGAAGCAAAAGCGGTAATCATCCCCGGTGAAGAAGAATTTTGCCTGACGGCCCTGGAAGCCCAGGCAAACGGGGTGCCTGTCATCGCCTATGCCAATAGCGGAGTGAGCGAGATCATAATTGACGATAAAACTGGAATCATCTTTCAAAAACAGGATCTTGATAGCCTAATCCAAGCCATTCTTAAATTTAGTAAGATGAAATTCCATGCAGATGACATCCGTCGTAACGCCCTGCGGTTTAGCCGGGAAAAGTTTAAAGATAACTTGCTCTCAAGTCTCAATTCCATAAAAAAGCAATATGACAAAGGATTTAGACTTTAAGCACGTTTATGCGCTGATCCTTTGCGGGGGAGGGGGAACACGGCTTTGGCCCGTATCAACCAACAAAACCCCCAAACAATTTCTCAAACTTATCGGAGACAGAACTTTTTTCCAGCACACCGTCGATCGCAACAAGCGACTCATTCCCGAAGACAGAACGTATGTTGTTACCGTCTCCAGAGAGTACGCGGAGATAGTCCATAGCCAAGCGCCTGGTATACCGCTCTCTAACATCATTATTGAACCCCTTCGGCGAAATACACTTATGGCCCACGCAGTCGGGGCAGCTTACATCACCCATGTCGATCCCGAAGCGGTGATTTTGAACTTAGCATCGGACCATATCATAGTAAACACCATCGAATATATAAAGACAATTAAAACAGCCGTGACTGCCGCAGCTGTCTCCGGACAAATTGTAACCATTGGTATAAAACCCACCAAGCCACATATTGGATATGGGTATATCCAGTCCAGACAAATCTGGAACAAATATTACGGAAGCGAAATTAAAACAATTACTAGATTTCACGAGAAACTCTCCCTTAAAACAGCGGAAAAATATCTGAAAACAAAGAACTACTACTGGAATGCAAACCTGTTCACTTGGAGAGGCGATGTCTTTCTTAAAACTCTAAAGCGCCATCTTCCCAAAACCGCCATGGGGATAAAAAAGATCAAAGGTGCCATAGGAACTTCACAAGAAAAAACCGTGCTCAGAGGCGTGTATCAGATGATCCAACCGCAAGCCATCGAGAAAGCCGTTATTGAAAAAGAAAAAAGAATGCTGATGGTGGAGGCAAATTTTGACTGGACCGATATTGGGGATTGGCAGGAAGTTCATCACATGATCCCCAAAGATAAAAACCAAAATGTAACCCTCAAACCCCATAAATCAAAAACTTATCTAATAAATACTACCGATACCCTGATAAAATCGGACAAGAAAATATTCGTCATGATAGGTATCGACAACCTCGTAGTCATAGAAACGCCCCTGGTTTTACTAATTTGTAAAAAATCCGATTCCGAACTAGTCAAAACTGCAATAAATCTGTTAAAAGCCGACCATCTCGATCAATTTCTCTAAGGATAATGAAGACAAAAAGAACCACCTCTTCAAATACAGCCACAGAGATTTCCCATCAAACCACCACGCCGGGAGACATATTTAGAATAGGCAAAAGAGTTATAGACCTGGTGTCTGTATGCATCCTTACCATTTTGTTTTCCCCAATACTAATTCTTCTGCCCATCCTAATTAAAATCCAAAGCCCTGGCCCTATTTTATTCAGACACAAAAGAGTAGGAAAATTCGGCAAGGAATTTTATCTGTATAAGTTTCGTTCCATGTATGAAGATGCGGATCGAATACTTCTGCAGGATAAAGCTCTACGCGAGAAATTCAAAAACCAACGCGGAGGCTGGAAAATTCCTGTCAATGAAGACCCCAGAATCACCCCTGTCGGCAAAATAGCGAGACATTTCACTCTGGATGAGTTTCCCCAACTGGTTAATATTTTAAAAGGAGAAATGAGTTTGGTGGGACCCAGGCCTTATAGAAAGGACGAGGTGGGAAACGAAATCGAGGAACAGCTTAAAAAATTTCCCCACTTGAGAAAAGAAATAAAGGTTATGCTCTCAGTTAGACCGGGAATAACCGGACCCTGGCAAACTTCAGGCAGAAACGACATACCCTGGGACCAACAAATAATATTGGGAGCCGATTACGCCCGAAGGAAGTCCTTATTTTATGATTTGTGGATCATACTCAAAACCCCTTTTGCAATGATCAGCAAATGGTAGAAAAATCATTAAGCCTAGACTTCAAACTCCTTACTTTGTTAACATTGACCCCTCCCGACAAAACAAACCATATGCCACCACTAAGAGAACAAATAAAAAAAATCAGTCCCCTGGCTTCTCTGCCTCCCCAGTCCCAAAAGAGCGGAAAGGATAATAAATCAACACCGGCCAAGCCACCCAAGAAATCTCGCAAAAAAACGAAAGCAGTAGCTCTCAGTTTTCTCCTAAGCCTTTTCCTCCTTTTAATTTTTCTTATCCTTCCGCTTATAAAAATCAAAAACTCTGCGACAGCGTTATTAGTGAGAATCGAGCAGCTCCGAGAATCATCTAAAACCAGAGATTTGCAATTGCTATCACGGGAAATTTCCTCTACCAAAGAATCCGCCTCCAAATTAAACCATGATTTAGCCAGACTGTTCTGGGTAAAACCCATTCCTTTTATTGGCAATTACATAAAAGACGCAAATTCAGCAAGCAAAGCCTCAATCTACGGGCTGGAAGCAGCCGAAATTATAATCAAAGCGATCGAACCATACTCGGACATAATTGGCTTAAGAGGGGATAAAAGTAAAACCGACGGCGCTCAAACAGCCCAGGACAGAATCACTTTTATAGTCGAGACAATCGATAAAATTGCCCCCCAACTGGATCCTATAGCAGAGAAACTCAAAACAGCCTCTGACGAGCTCGACAGAATTAACCCGAACCGCTACCCCCAGGAATGGAAAGGTCAGAAAATAAGAGAGAATCTGGTGCAGATAAAAGCATTAAGTGCGCAGGCCGCACAATTAACCAACGACGCCAAACCACTGCTAGAAGCTGCTCCTTATATCCTTGGAGTTAAAGAAAAAAGGACGTATTTGGTAATTTTTCAAAACGATGCCGAGTTAAGGCCCACAGGCGGGTTCATGACAGCATACGCGATACTCGAATTGCACAAGGGCAAGGCAAAACCTATTTTTTCCGACGACATTTACGAATTAGACAAAAAATATACCCCATCCCTAGAAGCTCCTAAGGTTCTAATTAAATACATATCCTATCCCTATCAAAATGATCCCCGGTGGAGATTAAGAGACATGAACCTCTCTCCGGATTTCAAGTCATCTATGGAAACATTCTTGCCGGAGTACGAAAAGACTCGGTCTCCCAAAGTAGATGGAGTTATCGCAGTCGATACTCAGCTATTAGTTAAACTTTTAGGGGTAATTGGGAAGATTGGAGTTCCCGGATACGGCAATTTTGGCCCCGAGGATGACCCCAGGTGCAATTGTCCTCAAGTGATATACGAATTAGAAAATATCGCCGATTCGGTTGGTCCTATAGTGTGGGATCCAGTCTCGGGAAAAATTGTTTACCGGCCCCCATTTTCCGAAGATCGAAAGGGTGTGATCGGTCCGCTCATGAACTCGATTCTTGCAAATGCTGTTGGTCAACCCAAAGAAAAATTACCTGTTTTAGTGCAAGTAGCCTTGGAAGCAGTGCAGCAGAAACATCTCCTTCTATATTTTACTGATCCCAAAGCCCAGCTTGCAGCCGAAAGCTTTAATCTAGCAGGAAGAGTGCGGGAGTCAGCTGGAGACTATCTATATATAGTCTCAAGTAACTTTGCAGGCGCAAAGTCAAATATGTACGTAAATACTGAAGTTTCAGACGTTGTCACAGTGCAATCAGATGGGTCTACCGAGCACCAGCTTGTTATAGATTTTAACAATCCTCAAAAACACGACGGCTGGTTAAACGGCATAAATCGGAACTGGTTCAGAATATATGTCCCCAAAGGCTCAAGCCTTATCGACTCTTCAGGGTCAGAAGTTAAAGTCGATTCTTATGAAGATTTGGGTAAAACTGTTTTTAGCGGTTTTTTGACTGTCAGGCCAGCAGGCGGAGTGGCCAGATTTACCATCAAATACAAAACCCCACCTCTTCCCCAAAACCATAAATACTTGCTACTTGTTCAAAAACAACCAGGTTCGAAAAACGACGCCTACGCCATTAATATCAACGGCAAGGATTTTGATTTCCCCCTTCTGCAGGACAAACAAATAGACCCTCATATCCGGTGAGAACATACTCTTCAAAAGGAATAGTAATCCGTAGAATAAACACGGGTGAAGCCGACAAAATCGTAACTATTCTTACGAAGAACTTGGGAAAAATCAGTCTTATCGCCAAAGGCGTCAGAAAATTAAAATCCAGAAAGTCATCTTCTCTGGAAATATTTACCTATTTAAAATTCCAGGCGGCCAGGGGAAAAAACATAGACATACTCACGGAAACCGAGAGTCAAAACTCCTTTCCAAATCTCAGACACCATTTAATTTTGGTAGGGGCAGCTTATCATTATTGCGAACTTGTCGATAAATTGCTCCCCGATGGACTAATTGCTAGTCAGGTAAGTGAACTCTTGCTATCTTCTATGGAAAATTTAGCAAGCTCGTCCGGAAAATTAGCTACTCTTCCCCAACAAATAAGACTATTCGAAATAAAGCTTCTGACCATCCTCGGATTCGGTTTACCAGAAAGTCTGACTCAACAAGCTCTTGTCAACCATATCGAGACGATTATCGAAAAACCCCTCAAGAGTCGTCTATTCCTGCTCAGGCTATATAATTCTCGGTAAAGACACTACAATAACATCAGTGTCTGACGTCACTGAAAAGATAATATCATTAGCCAAAAGAAGGGGATTTGTTTATCCCAACTCCGAGATATACGGGGGACTGCAAGGGTTCTATGATTTCGGCCCTCTCGGGGTCGAGATGAAAATCAACATCAAACGCCTGTGGTGGGAAAATATGACTCGGTCCCACGATAATGTGGTGGGAATTGACGGGGCTATCATTACCCACCCCTCGGTATGGGAAGCTTCAGGGCATATAAAAAGTTTTACGGACCCAATGTCCCAATGTAACAATTGCCACAAACGTTTTAAAACAGAAGATCTGGACACAGAAACTTGCCCTTCCTGTAGCGGAATTCTTGCTCTGCCCAAAGCATTCAATATTCTTGTAAAAACTGAAATTGGGACAATTGAAGGAGAAAAGACCACCACATTTTTAAGAGGAGAAGCCTGTCAAAATATCTATCTAGACTACCAAAACGTGCTTGACTCACTGCACCTCAAGATACCATTTGGAATAGTCCAAATAGGAAAAGCATTCCGCAACGAGATAACCCCAAAAAACTTTCTTTTCCGACAACGTGAATTTGAACAGTGGGATTTGCAATGGTTCACCCACCCCTCCCAATCCGCCCACTGGTTCACTTATTGGCTAGAAGACAGAGTTTCCTGGTATAAATCACTATTTCAAAATCCCGACAGAATACGTCTTAAACAACACGAAAACCTAGCTCACTACGCCAAAAACGCCGTCGATATTGAATATGAAACTCCATTTGGATACAAAGAGATGGAAGGGGTCCATCATCGGGGCGACTGGGACTTGGGTCGACACAGCGAATTTTCCGGAAAAGACTTATCTTATATCGATCCCATCTCCAAAGAAAGATTTCTCCCCCACATCATAGAAACTTCTGGAGGGGTAGACAGAACGTTTTTCTTCCTTCTTCTCGATGCATATCACGAAGAAAAAGACAGAGTTGTTTTAAAACTTAAACCTCAAATTTCTCCAATAAAAGTTGCCGTTTTTCCACTTCTTTCCAACAAACCCGAGTTAGTAAAAAAAGCAGAAGAAATTTTTCGCATGCTAAGACCAAGTGTAAAGACAGCATTTGACGATAGGGGCAATATAGGCAAGAGATATTACTCCCAAGACGAAATAGGCACTCCGTGGTGCGTGACTGTGGATTTCACCACACTAGAAGACGACACTGTAACCGTAAGAGAAAGGGATGATGGATCACAGATAAGAGTTGCTACAATCTCCTTGAAAGATTATATTTTAAGCAGGCTTTCGTTAACCTGATGTGAAAAGAAAACCAATCAAATTTCTATTATTGGCCATTTTCTCTCTGTTTTTGGTTGGATGCGGAAGAAGTCAACCTAAAGACCCAAAACCGGAACCCAAACCCAAACTCATCTCTCAAGCAGACCTCCCGACAGTTTTTCTCACCCCCTACGTCGACAAACACCGTCTGGATATCACAATCAGCAACATCAAAGCCCCCAGGATGGACTATCAAATTATCTACACCGCCAATATAAACGGAAACCAGGTCGAGAGAGGTTTCGGCGGAAGAGATATAAAAGTCAACTCCAATCAGTTAATCAGAGAGGGAAAAGACGCAGTTGTTTTCGGAAGTGAATCTTCAGGAAAATTTAAATATGACGAAGGAGTTAAAAACGGTTCCATAGAAATAACCTACAGAGACGATAAAGGGAAAGTTACAGGAAGGGCCTCAAGTGATTGGGTAATATACGACTCAAGCGAAAAAATTAAGGCATCCACGGCAGATGGAAAAATAACCTTCACGCCTGATCTAAAAACAAAAGCAACCGTGCTTCTCATGAACACACTAGGACTACCATCATCACTGGATGGGAACCCCGTTTTTGGTCCATATGGGATATTCACCTCTAATAACCAAAAGATCGGTGGAACTGTAACGATCGTTTCTGGATCACAAGAGGATATAAATCTTTTCTCCTTTTACCAGGAAGCTGGGAGGTGGAAAAACACCGCTTTACAACTAAAGCCGGAATCTCAAACAATTATCCAGGCTCCAGTGGTTATAACAGGAATCAAGTAGTAAATCTCCAGCTTTTCCCCCCAAAAAGGCACGAAAATCAAATCCCCCTTGACACATCCGTGAAAACCACCTTTAATGGTATAAAGTGGTAAAAAGTGGTAATAAACCCTTCCACTTTGTGCAAATTAATGCAACATCGAACAGGAGACAATAATGTTTATAGGCCAATATGAACACTCACTTGAAGAAAAAGGCCGACTTCTTGTCCCCAAAAATTTCCGACCATTACTTGCACAAAGCGCGGTTATCACCAAAGGACTCGACGGTTGTCTATTTCTATACCCGAAGCAAAAATGGGAAGCACTTCTCCAAAAGCTGGCCTCATTACCAATCACTCAAAAAGACGCCAGAGCTTTTAGCCGATTACTTACCTATGGAGCTAGTGAAGTCTACCTCGACCGGATTGGACGTATCCTTATACCGCAATTTTTAAGATCGTTCGCTCATATAACTAATCAGACAATATTGGCTGGTAACTTAGATAAGGTAGACATATGGGACAAAAAACTTTTTGATACCTATCAATCAAATATTGAATCAAAAAGCGAGGAAATTGCAGAAAAACTCAATAATCTTGGCATATGAGAAACACCCAAATCTTCTACAGGTCCAACCCAATAAAATCATGTGACTATCCACAAACCAGTTCTTTTAAATCAAGTAATTAGTGGAATCAGTCCACTTTCCGGAAAAATCGTGGTCGATGCCACCTTCGGGGGTGGGGGGCACAGTGTGGCCCTCGCCCAGGAAGGCGCCATCGTCTTCTCGATAGACAAAGATCCGTTAGCAATCGAGGAAGGAGAAAGACTTCTAAATCAAATTGCCTGCTCTGGTTCTAAACCTCATAGTTTAGACCCTGCGTCTTTCTCCTTCCCCTCTGGCGGAAAAATCAAACTCGCCTCTGGGCAATTTTCTCAAATTCAAAAAATGGCAGCGGATTTTCTCCCTGCCGACGCGGTTCTTTTCGATCTAGGCATCTCGTCAGACCAACTAAGTTCCAAGAGAGGATTCTCGTTCGGAAAAGACGGACCTTTAGATATGAGATATAACCCAGATATCCAAAAGGTTACCGCGGCAGATCTGCTAAAAATCCTTTCTCAAAATCAACTCTATGAAATTCTTACTCAATTTAGTCAAGAAAAGCATGCTCGGGCAATTGCTAAGGCTATTGTTCGCCAGCGTTCCTTAAAACCGATCGAAACCACCCTCGAGCTTTCTAGTCTGGTGTCATCAATCGTTCCCGGCGGAAAAATTCACCCCGCCACAAGGACGTTTATGGCACTTCGCATTGCCGTAAACAGCGAGTTTGAAGAATTGCAGGAAGGACTCAATCAGGCTTACCTAGCAATTAAAAGTGGGGGAAAAATACTTGCCATCTCGTTTCATTCTGGAGAGGACCGGATAATAAAAAATTTTGTCCGGAGTCACAACTTAATACCCTTTAAGTTGATCCGACCTGAGCAAAACGAGATCTCTCAAAATCCAAGAGCCAGAAGCGCGAAACTTAGAATATTCGTCAAACCCTAAATCAATAAAATGATTAAAACCTGCCTCTTTCTTAGCTTTAGTCTGTTTGTCGTCCAGATTATAATTGTCAACTCATTTTCCCTGTCCGGGGAAGAATCCTCCTTATTGAAACAAAAAGCAACCCAGTTAAGCGTTGAAAACCAAAACCTGAAGTCCATCCTACTTGAGGCAACTTCTCTCAATAATATCTATCGCCAAGCCCAAAAAAACGGCCTCTTCCATTCGCCA
>Ga0209542_10013527_pt1 | contig 14042 bp, 13 predicted proteins | sample RifCSPhighO2_01_FD_184028 | JGI IMG/M metagenome (GOLD analysis project Ga0209542, IMG submission 184028) | Soil microbial communities from Rifle, Colorado - Rifle CSP2_plank highO2_0.1 (SPAdes) (version 2) | ecosystem: Environmental > Terrestrial > Deep subsurface > Rock core/Sediment ...
CGGCGATTCTCCTTATCGGTGATTTTTTGCTCCTCTTTCTCTCGCTCCTTGCGGCCTTACTCCTCCGTAACCTTGAGATACCCGAACTTCGTTACTGGCTGATCAATATCCTCCCCTTCATACCTATTTTTGTGATTTCGCTGGTCGTCTTTTACACCGCAGGACTTTATGAAAAGCAGACCAGGCCGATCCGTCGCGTGATGAGCATGCGCATTTTTGGGGCCCAGCTTGCGAACATCGTGATCGCGGCGCTCATCTTTTTTGCGCTCCCCCTCACGATTGCGCCGAAGACGATCCTCGTGCTCTATCTTGTGATTTCAGTGGTCGCGGTTTCGCTCTGGCGGTTTTATCGGATGAACCGCGAGCGCACAACGACCGCACGCGCTTCGGCTCTCCTCATTGGTGCGGGAAGAGCAGTCGCCGAGCTCCTTGAAGAGGTGACCGAGAATGATCTCTACCGGATCCGTTTTACGAGCTATCTCGATACGGCGCGCGCAGGAGATCACGAGGTTGCCGATGCGGTATACAAGGCAGTTGCAGGGGGCGTACGGACGATAGTGCTCGATACGCGCGACCCGAGGGTCACGCGCGATTTGCCGCGCCTCTACCCTCTCATGACCAAAGGCACGACCTTCATCGATTTTGTCTCGTTTTACGAAGACATCTTCAACCGAGTCCCCCTTGATCATGTCGGCATCGAGCGCCTGCTCGAATCGCTGCCGCGCCGACGCTCGCTCTACGACCTTGTGAAGCGCGGTACCGACCTCGCCCTTGCCCTCGCGGGCTTTCTCCTCGCCATCCCCCTTATCGTGCTTGCCGCGCTCGTGCTCTCTCTTACGGACGGTTCGGCTTTTATTCGGCATGAGCGTATCGGGAGAGGGGGAGGGCACTTCAGGGTGTACAAGCTCCGTACCATGCTCTTTGACGACCATGGGGACCCAGAGCTCCAAAAGAAAAATCGCGTGACGCTTTTCGGGAGACTACTGCGCAAAACGCGTATCGATGAACTGCCTCAATTGTGGAATGTCCTCAAGGGTGAGCTCTCCTTCATCGGCCCTAGGCCCGAGCTCCCCAAGATCGCCGAGGTATACGAGCGCGAAATACCCTTTTACCACCTACGGCACCTGATTGCGCCCGGCCTCTCTGGTTGGGCGCAGATCCACGACTACAACGTGCCGCGCGGGGCAGCCGATATCGAGAAGACGCGACGAAAGCTCTCCTTCGACCTCTACTACCTCAAGCGCCGCTCCTTCGGCCTCGACCTCGCGATCACTCTTAAGACCTTGCGCGCGCTCCTCTCGCTTTCAGGGACATGACAAAGGTCGCTGTGGTTACCGGCGGGGCAGGGTTTATCGGCTCGCATCTTGTCGAAGCGCTTCTTCTAGGCGGGTACGAAGTGCGCGTGGTCGACAATCTCTCTGGCGGTAAACGCGAGAGAGTTCCCGACGGGGTCGCATTTTTTGAACAGGACGTTTGCAATACGTCCGGATTAGCACCTGCTTTCAGCGGCGTCGATTGCGTATTTCATCTCGCGGCTTTGCCACGTGTCCCGTTCTCTATTGAACACCCCCTCGAATCGCACCATGCAAACGTAGACGGAACCCTATCTGTACTCGTTGCGGCGAAAGACGCGAAGGTCAAGCGCGTGGTGTATGCCGCATCGGCCTCAGCGTATGGGAACCAAGAGACGCTCCCCCTTTCTGAAGATTTGAGGGCTATGCCCGCAAACCCCTACGGGCTTCAAAAATATATAGGCGAACTCTATGTGCGCATGTTCGCTGAGGTGTATGGCCTGCCGGGCGTCTCACTCCGCTATTTCAATGTGTACGGGTCGGGGATCGACCCAGAGGGACCCTACGCACTCGCGATTGGTAAATTTCTCAAACAGCGTAAGAATGGAGAGCCCCTGACCATCGTCGGCGACGGGACCCAGACGCGAGATTTCACCCACGTGCGCGATATCGTGCGTGCGACGATTCTTGCCGCCGAGAGCACAAAGGTTGGGCAGGGCGAGGTGATCAACATAGGGACTGGTCGCAACATATCAGTGAACACCCTTGCCGATCTTGTGGGCGGAGGGCGCACCTTCCTCCCGCCGCGTATTGAGGCGCACGACTCTTGTGCTGACAATCGCCGCGCAAAAGCACTCCTTGGCTGGGAACCCTCGGTAACGCTTGAAGAGGGAATCGCAGAATTGAAAAAAGAATTTAAACTCGCATGATCGTTGATGGCCGAACAATTGCAGAAGAGATTCTCGCACGCACGAAAGAGCGTGCGAACAAACTTCTGCATCCGCCGAAGGTGGTGGCGATTGTCGGCGCGGAGACACCAGCAACACTCGCCTACATGAGAGTGAAGGCGCGCGCGGCAGAGAATGCGGGATGTGTCTTCGAGAGTCGCCCCCTTGGTGCTGATGTTGCGGACGCAGACGCTGTCATCGTGCAACTACCCCTGCCTGTCGAAATTGACCAAAAGACACTCCTCGACTCGATACCAGTCGAAAAAGATGCGGACGTGCTCGGGAGCGCCGCGCGCGAAACATTCGCGCGCGGCGACCCTGCGGCGCTCCTCCCGCCGGTCGTCGCTACGATTGCAGAAATTTTCAAACGACACGCAGTCGAGCTAAAGGGTAAACAGGCAGTTGTTGTTGGCTCCGGTTTTTTGGTGGGGCAACCAGCAGCGCTCTGGCTCGGACAACAGGAGGCGAGCGTGACGGTCCTTGGTCGAGGAGCGAATTTCGAGACGGCGCTTGCTGACGCAGACATCGTGGTTTCCGGCGCAGGGTCTCCCGGGCTTATCAAACCGATGATGTTAAAACAAGGCGTAATGTTGATTGATGCAGGGACTTCTGAGTCAGGCGGCACACTTGTCGGCGACGCCGACCCCGCCTGTGCCCCCAAATGCTCCGTCTTCACTCCCGTGCCCGGTGGGGTCGGCCCCATCGCCGTCGCCGCCTTGTTCGAAAACGCCGTCACTCTTGCCGAACGGGCCAAGTAATCTATACTCCCTTCATGAGGCGGTATCAGTTAGTAGCCGTCGTGGCCCTCGTCATCGGGGGCCTGCTTACGTATTTTGTGTGGAGTACCGAAGTTCCGGGTAATCGTTTCAATTTCAAACTCGGGCTTGACCTCGCGGGCGGCACCGAGCTTATCTACCGCGCCGACATGAGTCAAACGGCGAGCGAAGAGCAAGACGACGCGCTTACCGCGCTTCGCGACGTGATTGATCGGCGCGTGAACCTCTTTGGGGTCGCCGAGCCCATTGTCCAAACCCAAGAGGCGAGCACAGCGCTCGGCACGACTGAAGATCGGCTTATTGTCGACTTGCCGGGAGTGACCGACATTCAAGCAGCTGTCGATGCGCTTGGCGAGACACCGGTCCTCGAGTTCAAGCTCGTGCGCGTCGTTGACGACGAGACCGCAGAGTACTCCGCCACCGGCCTCACCGGCCGTTACCTTGAAAAGGCCTCGCTCCAATTTGCCTCCGGTGTCTCTGCTGCCCTCGCCGAGCCGCAGGTCCTCTTGAGTTTTGATAGCGCAGGCGCAGAACTTTTCGAAAAAATAACGAGCGAGCATGTCGGCGAAATGCTCGCTATCTTTCTTGATGGCGTGCCGATCTCGACCCCCGTGATCCAAGAAGCGATCCCGGGCGGGCAGGCGACGGTTTCGGGCAACTTTACCGCAACGCAAGCGCGCGACTTGGTAAGGAATCTCAACTTCGGCGCCTTGCCGGTGCCCATTATCCTTGAGAGTTCATCGGCAATCGGGCCCTCCTTGGGTGCCGCCGCCATTGATGCCGGCGTCCTCGCCGGTCTCGTTGGTTTTGCTCTCATAGCGCTTTTTATGATTCTTTGGTATCGCCTGCCGGGTTTCATTGCTGTTGTCGCGCTTGTCGAATATCTCGCGTTCATGCTTGCGGTCATCAAAGTGGTACCGGTCACCCTGACCGCCTCGGGCATCGCGGGGCTCATCATCACGCTCGGTATGGCAGTTGACGCTAATGTCCTTATCTCTGAACGGATGAAAGAGGAGCTCAAGAAAGGCGAAGGTGCGCGTGAAGCGGTGCGTGTGGGCTTTGCGCGCGCGTGGAGTGCGATACGAGACGGGCACCTCACCATGCTTATCTCGGGCGTGATCCTCTTTTGGCTCGGCACCTCTATCGTGCAGGGCTTTGCGCTCGTCTTTGTGCTCGGCGTCCTCGCTTCCCTCATTTCGGCAGTGACGCTTTCGCGCGTCTTCCTGCTTGCCATCGTGCCTGAGATGCGCGAAGGCGCATGGAGATTCCTCATGGGATCGGGTTTTCGTAAGCAAAACTAGCTATGTATATCGTCCGCCACCGTACGCTCTTTTTCATCCTCACCGGTCTCGTGCTCGTTGCAGCACTCGGCTCTATCATCGCGTTTGGGCTGCCGCTCGGGCTCGATTTTAAAGGCGGGTCTTTGATGCAGGTCGCTTATTTTGACGGTAGGCCCGACCTCGAGACGATCAAGGCGCAGGTTGCCACTGTCCCCGTCGGCGAGATTTCTGTCAGGGCGCTCGGCGAGAATGCGGTCAATATCCGCACGAGCGTCCTCACGCCTGAAGCGCATACTGCCGTCCTTGCCGCACTCTCGGGGAGCGGTACCACGACCGAGCTCACCTTTACTTCGGTCGGTCCTTCGCTTGGCTCGCAATTTGCCAATAAGGCGCTCTGGGCTCTCCTTGCCGTCGTTCTTGCGATCGTGCTTTATATCGCCTTCGCGTTTCGCAAGGTGTCGCGGCCGGTGCCAAGCTGGTGCTATGGGCTCACGGCCGTCGTGATCCTCCTTCACGACCTCGCGATCCCTGCTGGCTTTTACACCATCCTTGGTTACTTTACTGGTGCTGAAGTTGACGCCTTGTTTGTTACCGCTCTCCTTGCCCTCCTTGGATATTCAGTTAACGACACTATTGTTATCTTTGACCGCGTGCGCGAGCATTTGCGCACCAATGAGAAAACAGGTGTGCGTGAAGAGTTTGCCGATACAGTAGGCAAGTCGATCAGCGAGACCATCACACGCTCGATCAATACCTCGTTCACGGTAGCCCTCGCCCTCATCGCTCTCGTCTTTGTCGGAGCGGCTTCAACCCAGAACTTTGCTCTTGTACTCCTCGTCGGGGTAATTGCCGGCACCTACTCTTCGATCCTCCTTGCGGCGCCGCTCTTGGTGCCGCTTTCGCGCTTCTTTACGAAATAATGATCATTGGTATCACCGGTACCTTGGGCTCGGGGAAGGGCGAAGTGGCAAAGTATTTGGTGCAGAAGGGATTCAGGCATTACTCCGCACGTACAGTGATCACTGAAGAGGTGGTGCGTCGCGGTTTGCCGGTGAATCGCGATACAATGACTGTGGTGGCGAATGATATGCGAAAGCGTGACCCAGCGTATCCACAGACAGAGTCGTATGCGCGAGCGATGGCAGACGGCGCAGAGAACGCCGTCTTCGAATCAGTGCGCGAGGTTGCAGGCGCAGAGTTCCTCAAAAAGCAGGGAGCAGTCATTGTTGCCATCGATGCTGACTCGCACGCTCGTCATCAGCGTGCAGTTGCGCGCGGGAGCGAGACCGACGAGGTCGATTTTGACACTTTTGTTGCACACGAGAAGCGCGAAATGGAGAATGCCGATCTCACAAAGCAGAACATACGAAAGGTGATGGCGATGGCTGACTACACGCTCACCAACAACGGCACACTCGACGAACTCCACGCGCAGGTAGACAAGGTCCTTGCTACACTACAGAAATAATGGCGCACATCCACAAAAAGATTGATTTCGTTGCCAATGTTTTTATAGTGAACAGAGACGCCGTTCTTTTACGCATGCATGACAAATAACACGCGCGCGATACAACCAGGAGAGGGTGAACGTAAAGATGGGATACGCTGGTTTACTAAAGAAGATCTTTTTGACCCGCACTTTCAAGTGCCGCCGGACGTTCAGTATTGTGCAAATGCCGCATTAGACGAGCTTGGCTCGTAGTTCATCCACCACTCTTTTGAAAGTTTCGTCAGGAGAGAGGGAGGTGGTGTCGATGACGATATCGTAGTGCTTGGGGTCGAGGTGGTCCTCAACTTGTGGAGACACGTCAATGCCCGCGCAAGGCACAAGGCGCCAGAGACAAGACTTGACGACTCTCACCACTATATCGCCTTGCCTGTCTCGCGCAACTTTGCGAAATCTGCAACTTGTTTTGCAAGGTTTCGCACGAGCCACGAGCTCGACTGCGGCTTATTAGTATCACCCACATTAAAAACCATTTTGATATTGCGCGCCTTGCACACGGCAGCTTCAGGGATTTCTTGCTCATTACTCCGGTCAGCCCCGCCATTGGCGAAGATGTGGATGGGCAGTTTTTCAAGCATGTGGCACACATCGTAGGTATCACGCGGCTCGCGCAGCACGACTTCGTCGACAGAGCGAAGGTGCTCGAGGAGCTCCTTGCGCTCTTCTTGCGGTATAAAGACATAACCCTTTTTGCGCATGAGCCACGCATCGTCGTTCAGGATCACTACGAGCTTATCGCCGAGCTTTTTGGCATCACGAAAGAGGTGCAGGTGGCCGACGTGCACTGGATCAAACCCCCCAGACACCGCTACCACAATCGGCTTGCGCTTCATACGGTGTGCCCAGTGTACCACGGGCTTGACGACAATAAGCCACTCGTCTATAGTGGGATTAACTGCCTTGCGGGCAGTTTTCATTTCGCTCGTTGACATACGAATACGTAAAAAAGATGTAATCACAATTGTGTTTTGTTTTGTTCCGCCTATTCTTAGTGAGAGTTTGATCCTAGCTCAGGGTGAACGCTGGCGGCGTGGATAAGGCATGCAAGTCAAGGGGGCCGCAAGGCCACCGGCAGACGAGGTAGTAACACGTAGGTACATACCCGGGAGACTGGTACAGCTCGTCGAAAGACGGGGTAATCCCAGATAGTCTCGTGAGAGTAAAGGAGCAATCCGCTCCCGGAGTGGCCTGCGTCATATCAGCTAGTTGGTAGGGTAACGGCCTACCAAGGCTTCGACGTGTAGGGGGGCTGAGAGGCCGATCCCCACCGATGGGACTGAGACACGGCCCATACCTCTACGGAGGGCAGCAGCCGAGAATATTCCGCAATGGACGAAAGTCTGACGGAGCGACGCCGCGTGATGGATGAAGTGCTTCGGTACGTAAACATCTTTTATGAGGGACGAAATCTTTGACGGTACCTCATGAATAAGGGGCTACTAACTCTGTGCCAGCAGTAGCGGTAATACAGAGGCCCCAAGCGTTACCCGGAATCACTGGGCGTAAAGGGTGTCCAGGCGGCCGTATTAGTCGTTTGTAAAATCCGCGCGCTTAACGTGCGGCCCGCAAGCGAAACGGTACGGCTCGAGAGCGCGAGAGGTATATGGAACTCACGGTGGAGGGGTGAAATCCGTTGATATCGTGGGGAACACCAAAGGCGAAGGCAGTATACTGGCGCGTTTCTGACGCTCACACACGAAAGCCAGGGGAGCGAACGGGATTAGATACCCCGGTAGTCCTGGCCCTCAACGTTGCTTGCTCGTTTCGCGGAGTATCGACCCTCTGCGAGACTAAGCTAACGCGATAAGCAAGCCGCCTGGGTAGTACGAGCGCAAGCTTAAAACTCAAAGGAATAGACGGGGACTCGCACAAGCGGTGGATTATGTGGCTCAATTCGTCGACAAACGAAGAACCTTACCAAGGTTAGAAATGCAGCTGCATCCTTTGTGAAAGCAGAGGAGCCTTCGAGGGTGCTGCACAGGTGGTGCACGGTCGTCGTCAGTTCGTGGTTTGAACTGTTCCCTTCAGTGGGGTAACGAACGCAACCCCCGTTGCCTGTTGCCTATATGGCCAGGCGAGACTGCTCCCTCACGGGAGAGGAAGGTGGGGATGACGCCAGATCAGCGTGCCCCTTTGATACCTTGGGCCGCACACATAATACAATGGGCGCTACAAAGGGATGCAAGACCGCAAGGTGGAGCAAATCCCACAAAATCGCCCTCAGTACGGATCGAGGTCTGCAATCGACCTCGTGAAGCTGGAATCGCTAGTAATCCTGGGTCAGCCAAACCAGGGTGAATACGTTCTCGAGTCTTGTACTCACCGCCCGTCAAGTCAGGGGAGTTGGAGGTGCCCAAAACTCTGCCTCGCGCAGAGCTACGGCAAATTCAATGACAAAGACTAAGTCGTACGTGCATTCTGCACGTTGTTGCGACTTGGAGTAAGTAATTACTCCGCTAATCAATTTGGCTATATGCTGGAACGTCTGTGTATCCCGCGCTACGCGGTATAATTAATCATTATGCCCGTGACAATGCGACGGGTGCAGAAAATCAGCAGGGAAGGCCGCAAAAATGTGGAACCCTCAGAGACTACACGCCAAACTCCGTTCGGGAGAGATTCAGAAATCAGAGCATATCTGCAAGGTGCGCTCCATGACGCATATCGTCGCAAGAATCGCATTCGGTTCTCTCAAAAAGGGACCGAATGGCTAACAGTTCTTAAAAGTCTCCTCGACCAACTCAGATATAAATCCTGGATGTATCGAGAAGGTAAGCGCGATGTATATGATTTGGAGACAACCGCAGAATTTCTCGATTTCAAATTCGATCCACGATCTCTAAAGACAAGAGAAGAGCAAGCGAGTTATATTCGCGGGTTCTTTGATGCAGAAGGGGGCATTCCGCACAGTCGGATTGCCAAGTTCTACATTCAGCTTGTTCAAAAAGATCAAGAAAAGATGCAAGCCATCAAAAGCATTCTTCAGTCGCTCGGTATCAAAACTGGCGCGCTCCATAATCCGAGCCGCCGAGTTGATCCGAATTACTGGCGTTGCTTCGTGGCAACTGCATCGCACGCAGACTTTGCGAGAATCATTGGGTCATTCCATCCATTGAAACGCGCACGGTTTGCAGAACGGATGATGATATAGTCCATGCCTCGTAGCGATACGAGGAGATAAATGAACAAGGCACGGGTAGCGGAAGCTGCTCGTGGAACATATCCAAATTGGAACCGCTATCGCCCGAAAGGCATGGCATTGTCGATACGATTCGCAAGAGTCGTGAGAAATAGCATTTCATCTCTGAATGAATGCTCGGTCGCCCTGTGCGTTAGGGGCCGGAATCGGAGCGCTCAATTGACGCTCCGACTCCGCGAATAGGCGGAACAAAAGAGAACGCAAACTTTGATTACATCACACAGTAACAGGCGCCACCCGTGGCGCTTGTTGCGTTACCAGACGTTTGACAGCACGGCGCCAGATGCGGTACTTGTTCTTGTGGCGGCGCAGTTTAATTTCGAAGGTAGAGACCTGGCGTAGGCGGCCTCGTTTGGGTTCTCGCGGGCGGGATGCGCGATAGACCATGTACAGATTTAGTATAGTGGAGGGAGGGCGTAGATTTTGCTAGTATCCACAACACGCAAGCGTAGCTCAGTTGGTAGAGCACTCGACTGATACTCGAGCGGTCCCAGGTTCGACCCCTGGCGCTTGCACACTTGATTTTCGTATTGATTTGTGCCATATTTTGAGGAGATTGGCAATTCTGAATGTAGGAGGTGAATCGTGACGAAAACGGGAATTGGTTCGCAGATCTGGTCTGGGGATTATTTCGGTTCGCGTGGCGCTCTCGCAAGAGCGCAGAGAGCATATCGAGAAGGGTCAAAACGGATTTCAGAACGAGTCGCATGGGCGAGTGCACTCTACAGCGCACTCACGCGCGTTTATCCCGCCGCTAAGCGCGGTGACCCGACGGCTTTAGCGCGTATGGCGTGGTGTCTACAGCATCTTGCGCCGCAAGTGCGTTGGTTCATGGACCCACTACCAAATCTTTCGGCAGATCAGTGCGATGTCGTCTCGACCATCTTATGTCGGTGGTCACAAATTCCGTTCCTCGGCCACCGTAGCCATCTCGCCAGGGCTGAATATCTTGCGCTCCGGGCAGTATCTGGTTTGGCGAAGATACCCGCCGAACATCATACGCACGCACTGGCGTGTCTCACCCTTGCAAAGATTCTCGACATTCGAGGGGATAAAAAGAGCGCGGCGCACTACTTCGAGATGGCTTGTATACTTGCCCCAAAAGTCGCCAATGCGAACCAGCAATCACGTATATGGCGAAAACTGGCCTCACTTGCGCCCGCGAACGATGCGCGCGCGTTCTTGGATCACGCCGATGCAGTGCCAGGTATCGGAGCTGATGTACGGGTAAAGAATATCGAGACGAGACGAGAACTCGGGCTATGAAAGATTCTAGGGCGCGTGTCGCGAAAGCGACACGCGCCTATTTTGTTTCGGCGCGGGCGAGCGTCTTCAATTTTTTCATGTCGTGGCTCCACAGGGTGCCGTCCCACCACTCAAGCGGCTCGAGGTTCGCTTTGTAGAGCGCTTTCTCACCGTAGACGGTGCCGAGGTAATAGTGGGCGAGGTCTGCTTTTTTTGCGCGTCGCGCGCCGTCAAGCATGAGCCACATCCCAAGCGACTGCTCGACCAAAGAGAGATCATAGGCCGAGAACCAAAAGTGCCTCATTGTTTCGTCGCGTACCTCAAGGACAGCGGCAAGCGGCACAGAGTCGCGTTCATAGATCACGAGGCAAAGCGGCACGGGCCAGGAGAGTATCCCCTCGAGGCGCTCCTTCGACATGACCCTTGGGCCATGACGCTTTGCAAAGTAATCAAGAAAGAGCAGGCGGATTTCTTCAGGCATTTCTTTTGCACTCATCTCGCGCGCCGCCAGCGTGTCATCGAATCGCTTGCCGATGCGCCGATTCTCGCTCGTGAGGGAGAAATCTTTGAGAGGGACGCGCGCGCTCCGCGTCATATAAAACATGCCGTGAGTCGAGAGGTCGGGAGAGTAGGGGAGGTAGCCGCCGGCGTAGACCTTCTCGAGATTATCGCCCGCCTCGAGTAGCGCATATTGACAGTAGCCGAAGCGATAAACGCCCTCGCCATACTCGTGCCCGAATTCTTGGCGCGTGATTTTCATGAGAATGTGTCCCCGACTTCTTTGGTGAGGGCCTCCAACGTGCCATGGAGGTCTCCCGAGGTGAGGATAAGAACGATCTCATTGCCGGTGAGTGCTGCCACGACATCTTTCGGGAGCGCGTACGGGCGCGCGATCGTGCCGACATGCGCAAGGATCTCGTCGTGTGAGAGCTGGTCGTGCGTGCCGGCGCCCTGCGTCTCGGGCGGAGCTATGAAAACTGTTGAGGCGCCCTCAAATACATTGTCATACCACGCAAGGTTGGCGCGATTGCGCCACCCAAAAGTGTGCGGCTCGAAGACAACAATGAGCGGTTTATTAGGAAAGTGAAGGCGCATTGCTGCTATTGCTGATCGTGCTTTCTCGTACGAAGAACCGAAGCCCTCATACACGGAGACACGGGCTTCGGGGGTTAGGTCGTAGAGCTTGCGGTGCACGCCCTTGAAATCTTTTACTGCCGCCGCGACTTGCGCGAACGTGGCGAGATTCTTCTCGATAACGTAGGCGGCGGCGCCCGTTATGTTCTCAACATTGTGTGCACCAATGAGCGAAGTCTGGAATTCTCCGAGCGGCGTTTCTGCCGCATAGAGTGTGAAGCGGGTGATGGCGCCGTACGCGATATCGCGGGCTTGATAGTGACCTCCCGCAAGGCCGTAGCTTACGTGGTGGCAATTGACGGTTCTTGCGAGTGCATGAGCTTGTGGCTCGTCGGCCGAAACGACCACCAGCCCGCCCTTGGGTAAGAGCGCAAGGAGCTCTTCAAACGGTTTTTTGTATGATTCGAACGTCGGGTAGACGTTCACGTGATCATGCACAATCGAGGTGAGGAGGATGTCGCGCGGGTGGAAGTGAAGAAATTTCGCACGCGGGTCGTCGTGCCCTGAAGGATACTCATCGCCCTCGAGCACGAACGAAGGCGCTGTGCCCATTTTGGACGGCGAAGGGAGCCATGTGCTTTTGACCGGCTCGGCGCCGATGAAGTAACCCACGTCAACTCCCGCATGTTGAAAGATGTGCGCAATGAGTGAGGTTGTGGTCGATTTGCCGTAGGAGCCCGCGATGACCGTGTTCTCCCGATTTTTGGTGACCTCGCCAAGTATCTCGGGGAAGGAGTAGACCGGCTTGCCCCTCTCGTGCGCCGCTCTCACCTCTTCGTTTATCGCGGGATCGAGTTTCGCATTCCTGCCCACGACGAAACACTCGGTGTCAGAGGGAATATTTTTAGGGCTATAACCTCGCGCAAAACTGATGCCCGCAGCTTTGAGAACCTCAACGGGAGGCCCATACACAGCGGCATCGTCAGAGCCCGTAACAACCCACCCGGCCTCTTTGAGGAGGAGCGCGGTGGCGCTCATCCCGACTCCCGCGATGCCGATTATGTGCGCCTTGCGCATGGCAAAAATGTAGCACACAGAGTACAGTGCTCCCATGCAAGGAGTGTTATCGGTAGTGGCAACGCCTATCGGCAACTTGGGAGACATAACCCTCCGGGCACTTGAGACGCTGAAGAAGGCGGATGTGATTTTTTGCGAAGACACTCGTGTTACGGCGAAGTTGCTCGCGCGGTACGAAATCTCAAAACCGCTTGTCCGCTGTGACGCACATAAGGAGGATGCGGCTGCAAAAAAGGCGCTCGAACTGCTTATAGAGGGGAAGCGGGTCGTACTTGTCACTGACGCGGGGACTCCGGGTATCTCTGATCCGGGAGCAAGAGTCGTCGCACTCGCCCGTGCGAGAGGTAATAGGGTCGAGGTCATCCCCGGCCCCTCGGCCTTGACCGCCGCGCTTTCGATCGTTGGTGTGCCCTTGAGCGAGTTCGTATTCTTGGGCTTCTTGCCGCACAAGAAAGGTCGGCAGACCATTTTTAAGGAAATTGCAAAAGAAAAGCGTGCTGTCGTTTTTTATGAGTCGCCACATCGTATTATGAAAGCGCTTGAGTCGCTCGTCTCCACGAGGCGGGAAGTGGTCGTCTGTCGAGAGCTCACGAAGATGTATGAAGAGGTCCTCAGGGGCTCGCCGCAAGAGATCATCGCAGGGCTCAAGGCCAAACCCGGTCGGGCTCGAGGCGAATTCGTCGTAGTGGTACACTAGTCTCCATGTCTCGTTCAGGCATCCTCATTTTGGTCGGCCTCCTCACCATTCTTGCTGGTTTCGTCGGCCTGCCACTTGCGTGGCTTCGCGTGCTCTTGCCGATCTTCGGGGCTATTGTGATCGCGATCGGTTTTATGATGCGCACCGAGCGTATTGCTGCGCTCAAGCGAGAGATGCCTGCACCTCCCAATGACCCGTCCTCGGCCGCGTAACGGGCATCTCGGCATCTTCGGCGCGGGCATGTTCGCTTTTGGCGCCGCCGCACTCTTTGTCTTGCCCGCAGCATTTGCAACCACCTATATCGGCGGCGCGGCCGTCGTTGACGCGGTGCACGAAAGTGGGTTCCCTGTGCGACCAAAAGCGACCCATCTCCCAACACCGAGCGCGGTGAAGGGGGTATACATGAGCCAGTGCGTTGTCGGCACCCCCTCGTTTCGCGAAGCGCTCGTAGCGTTTGTCAGAGAGACCGAACTCAATTCGGTCGTCATTGATATCAAGGATTTCACTGGCTACATCTCGTTTACGACCGAGAACCCGGCGCTCAAAGAGGCCGTATCAGACGAATGTCGGGCAAGTGACATGGCAGCGTTTATCAAGATGCTCCATGCGCATGATATTTACGTCATTGGCCGTATCACGGTCTTTCAAGATCCGCGTTATACCGCGCTCCACCCCGAAGAGTCGGTGCAAAGCGTCGCGCGACCGGGCGAGCCGTGGAGGGATCACAAGGGTCTCTCGTTCGTCTCGGTCGCCTCGCAGAAGTTCTGGGAGTACATTGTCGAGCTTTCGAAAGAATCGTACGATCTTGGCTTCGATGAATTCAACTACGACTATGTCCGTTGGCCTTCTGATGGGCCGATGAAGGACATCATATATCCGTCAGCTAACCGCGCTGAGGAGCTCGAGAAGTTCTTTGTGTATCTTGCAAAAGAAGTGCGCCCGACGGGC
>Ga0209542_10013528_pt1 | contig 14042 bp, 11 predicted proteins | sample RifCSPhighO2_01_FD_184028 | JGI IMG/M metagenome (GOLD analysis project Ga0209542, IMG submission 184028) | Soil microbial communities from Rifle, Colorado - Rifle CSP2_plank highO2_0.1 (SPAdes) (version 2) | ecosystem: Environmental > Terrestrial > Deep subsurface > Rock core/Sediment ...
ATTCGCGAGCGCGATCGCGGCGACCGCGAGGAGGAGGAACACGAACGGGCTCGCGAATTGCCGGAGGAAGCGGAAGACGAGGGGGATGGGAGGCCGCTCCGGCAGCTCGTTCCGGCCGTACCGTGCGTTCCGGTTCTGTCGTTCCGAAGCCTCAAGCCCGCCGTCGTTCGAGTCCAGTTTGTCGAACACCGCCGCTCGGTCGAGCGGCGCCAATTCATGCGGGTGGATTTGGCGGGTCACCATTGGTGTTTTCAGGACGGCGCGTTACCCGCGCCATGCGACGTACGAAAGATACGTTACGTACAAGACGAGGAACATCACGCCATGCAACCGACGGAGCGCCGGCCTGGGTTGGACGGCCAGTACGAGCCACAGCACGAAGCTGGCGGCGCCGACGAAAATCAGATCTTCAAACTGCGCGTTATCGAACGGCAGCGGGTTGACGATTGAACTGACACCGAGCACAGCCAGCAAGTTGAACAGGTTGGAACCGATGATATTTCCAACCACCAATTGGTGGTTTCGTTTCATGACCGCCGTCACCGTTGTCGCCAGCTCCGGGAGCGACGTTCCAATCGCCACCAAAGTGATGCCGACAAGTTCCTGGGAAAGATTGAACCGAGCGATGATCGATCCTGCGGCGTTCACGATGAGGTTGGCGCTTACGGCCAATCCGATGATGCCGGCCAGCACCGCGATAAGCGCAAGAGAAAAACCGTCTTGGAGCCGCGACTCCGTGGAAACGCGCGCTTCACGTCCTATTCCGTATTCGTAGAAAGCGTACAGTGGAAAACCGAAGAGAAGCATGACTCCTTCGAGTCGCGCGATTCCTTGGAAGGCCGCAGGATCGCCCCAGTGTTCTTGCCCGAGGAGCAGCACGAAGACCGTGGCGAAGAGGGTGAGCGGAATGCCGATACGGACCGTGGCACGTATCACGTGGATGGGGTATATGAGCGCGCCTATCCCGAGAACGAGGAGGATGTTCGCGATGTTGCTGCCCAACACGTTGCCGACGCTCAACCCCGTAAGGCCTCTTGCAGCGGCTGTAATATTGACGGCGAATTCGGGAGCCGAGGTGCCGGCAGCCACAATCGTCAGACCCAAGAAAAGCGGGGACAGGCGATAGCGACGCCCGATGATGAGCGCGCCGTCGATGAGCCAACCGGCTGACTTCGCAAGGACGAAAATGCCGGCGACCAGCAACAGGAGACTCTGCATGCGTGAAGTGTATCATGCCGAGAAACCAAAAACGCCCATGCCCGGTTTTCCGGAGTCCATCGCCAATGACCGCGTTCGTGGTATCATCCAATCCATGCTTAACGGCTTCACGCAGCGAATCGGACTGACGAAACACAAACACCCGATCGATCACCTGGCGGAACTGAACGCCCTGGTGGGCGGGATTGCGCTGTACCCACAGCTCTCAAAATTAGTTTCGACGCATGACGTGGACGGACTCGCGCCGACAAGTTTTTTCATCATGTTCGCGACCAATCTCGTGTGGCACGCCTACGGCTGGCATCGCAGGGCCCCGCCCGTCATCGTTTCCTCCGCACTCACGGCTCTCGCGGCGGCAATCATTCTCGCGCTGATATTCGTTTGGAAATAACGCGACGGTACTTGCTCACGACGCCTCCACGTCGAGTTCCACGTTCGTCTTGACGCAGGTATACTGCGCAACATGAGGCGGCTAATGCGTATCGCGCTTCAGATTGCCGTTCCGGCCGTAGCCGTGTTTCTTGCCGCCCAACCCGTCTTCGCCTGGCATCCCCAGCCCGTCCCGACCAAACCGGAACACGCACGTCCTCCGGCCGTCACGCTGTGGGGGCCAGACTTTCAAAAACGCGCCACGTTTATGGCGTTCGAGAAAAATTTTCAGAACGGAGGGGAGGTGGCGGCCGGCGACCTGGACGGCGACGGCCAGGCGGAAATCGCGGTTGGCGCCGGTCCCGGCCGCCAGCCCGACGTCCGCGTGTATGCGACGGACGGCAAGCTCCTGAAATCATTCCGGGCGTATCCCGTGTGGTTTAAGGGCGGCGTGCGAGTCGCCATCGGGGATGTGGACGGCGACGGTCGCGCGGAGATCGTGACGGCGCCCGGCCCCGGCATCGAACCGCAGATCAACGTTTTCAACGCGGACGGGACGCGCGTCTCGAAGGATGACGGACTCGCGTACCGGAAGGAGTTTCAGGGCGGCGTCCATATCGCGGTCGCAGACCTGGACGGTGACGGTCGCGCCGAGATCGTCACCTCGCCGGGGCCGGGGGGCGGTCCGCATGTCCGCGTGTGGAACGGGAAGATGGAAAACCTCGGCAAGGACTTTTTTGCGTTCGACGCCGGGATGCGGGACGGCGTGACAGTCTCTGTCATCCGCACGCCAGACGGCGCGCACATCGCCGCGGCGCCGGAAAGCTGGACCGAGCCGCTCGTCCGTCGTTTCAGCGTGAAAGACCAACCCCTGCTCGCGCAGGAGTTTTACGCCTTCGCCACCTCGTCGCGGGCCGGCGTGTCCACCGCGGCCTTTGACGCGGACGGCGACGGCGTGGACGAGATCCTGGCCTGGCGGAACGGAGGCGGAGCAGCCGAAGTCCGTCAGTTCGGCTTGTCCGGCACGGAGCAGCGCCGCGCCTTATTCATGGACCCCGCCTATCACGGCGGTTTGTCCCTCGTTCGCGCGGGCGCGGATGTTGCGGTCATGCCGACGGCGCCAACGGTCACGGGCCCGCTCGACCAGGAGAAGTTCATCGAGGTGGACTTGTTTCGTCAGCGTCTGTACGCCTACGAGCGGGGGAGAACGGCGCGCACGTTCCTCGCGTCCACGGGCGTGGGCAAGTATCCCACGCCCATCATGGAGACCGCGGTGCTGCAGAAGATTTTCAAGAAGGATTACAAATGGAGCTATGGCAAGGGCAATCCGGACAACTATTTCCTGCCGAACGTGAGGTGGAATCTTCAAATCCGCGGGCCGTTCTATATCCATTACGCCTATTGGCACAACAACTTCGGCCATCGGATGAGCCACGGATGCATCAATGTGGGCAGGGTCGACGCCGAATGGATCTACAACTGGGCGGACGTGGGCACGAAGGTCGTAGTGCACGATGGGAGTCTTGCCGCGGGAGCGTCCACGTTGGCGAAGAAGTGACGTGAACGTCACCCGCGCACGAACCGTTCAAATTCTTTCTTTGCGTTTTTCTTGTCAACCACCACGCGTTTCACGGTCATGAGGAGCGGGTACCGCGTCTTTGATGACCCGAGCGACCGGAGGAGCGACGGGAGCGCCACGAACCCTTCGCTCTGAGCGGTCACAGGACGTCCGGAAACGAGATCGCGCCCCACGCGATAGTTGCTCGAGTAGGAACTGAATCCTGTGGCCACGAGGTCACCGAGTCCGGCAGCGCCGTACGCCGCGTCCCCATTGCCGCGGTTCAGTTTTTTGATGATAGCGGCCATCTCGGCCGTGATCTGTTGCACGAACCACCCTTTGGCGTTCCCGCCCATTTCAAGGGCGCTCACGATACCGAGTGATATGGCGTAGACGTTTTTCAAGACGCCTGCGAGGGCTGTCCCGTGCATGTCTGTCGAATGCTCAAGGCGGAGTTTGGTCTTCGCGAAGAGTAGTTGGATCACGTTGAACGTCCGCCGTTGTTTCGTCGCCACGACTGCCGCGCCCATGAGCCCGACGTCGAGCTCTTCGGCGAGCATGGGACCGGAGATGAGCGCGAATGGTTGGCCCTTGGGAAGAGCATCCTCGAGGAGGCGCTCCACCGTCAAAAGCGTCGCCGCTTCGATCCCTTTGGAGAGCGACACCACGACTGTGTTCCGTTTCAGGTGGGGGACGATACTTGACGCCGCCGCTCGCAGGTTCCAGGAGTTCACGCAGAGGAAGAGAACGTCCGCGGACGCCACGACTTCGTCCAGCGCTCGCTGGTCCGGGACCTTTGTGACGTCCTTATCCCATCGCTCGATTTTGGCGCCGGAGGTCTTCACGAGCGCGGCGACGGCGCTGCCGATCTCACCGGCTCCGATCAAGGTGACGCGTGTTGGCATATCGGACAGGGATTGTAGCACATGCACGGTGCCGCGCGTCCATGTTTTTAATGAAACAAAACCGACGCGGTGAAGCGTCGGTGTAATGGAGTCTGCCGCGAGGGCAGACGGGAGATGGGGCCGTCTAATAAAAGACGGATGGTGCCTTGAGCGGAGGCGTGGAGCTCGAATGAGAATCGTTTTACGACAGGCACTGCGGACGGTGCGAGCAATGTCCGCGTGTCGGTCGTGAACCAATGGCTTCACGGGGTGCTCAGTCCCGATTCGCCAGAGGGTACTACGGGGGGCAGTATCCTACGCCGGAGGCCGACAAGGGAACGGAGGGGCGGTACACAGAGCTGTACTCATCCCAGCAAACGAACGTGTTGTCGGTCACGTCCGTACCCTGCACGCAGATCTGCGAGAAACCGGCAGCCTTGATCGTGACTTGGGGCCAGTCACCGGTCTTGAGCATGCCGTTGCACTTCGTCGTGACGTAGGCGTATCCGCCGGGCCACGGATCACTGATCGTGAGCGGTTGTCCGGGATCGGACTCCAGCGTCCAGCCGTTGTCGTCCCACGTCACGATCTCGAGCGTCGGGCAGCTCGCGAGAAGCGAGGAGCCGGCCGTGATCTTCACGCCCGTGCTTGGGCAGCCGTTGCTCGGCGGCGGCGGCGGGGGCGGAGGCGGAGCACAGACGCTCGCGTTATCCGTTGTCCCATCGCAGTCGTTATCCAGGTTGTCGCCGCAGACTTCGTTCGAATGCTGGACGTTCTGGACGCAGATCAGCGAGCCCTTTTGGCACGACGTCGTCCCGGCTGAACAGACACCGAGCTTTCCGGTGGAGCAGCTTGCGCCGCCGCCCGGATTGCCGTTGTCCTTCTGGCCGTCGCAGTCGTCGTCCGCATTGTTGCAGGTCTCCTGGGAAGGGACGCAGATCGTGCTGATCGTGCCATCGCAGATGGTTGGAGCGCTCGCTCGCGGGAGCGAGAGGCGGATGGACCCGGTAGTGCAGCTCATCCAATCGCTCATCGAACCTTCGATGACCGCTTTGTTCCAGGAGTCGGTGCGGAAGTCGATGCCGATTTGTCCCTTCGCGTCGCCTGTGGTCGAGATGTCGGCCGTGGCGAACGCATCGACGAATCCCGTGAGGTCTCCACCGTCGTTCCCCATGTGGAGGATTTGCGTGGTCGACTGGACCGTGAACGTAAAGTTCGGGGGGACCGGGAGGCCGCTCTTTTTCTCCGACTCGGCTTGGTACCACGTGGCGCGGTCGTTGGTTTCGAACCAGGTAATGGTCGAGTCACCCGCGTCCGTTCCCGCGATGAGTACCAGCGTTCCATCGGCCCGCACGCCGTAGAGATTCAGCGCGTGGATTGTCACGGTGGAGTTAGCGGTATCGGCCGTGAGCTGGATCCAGAGTCGGCCCCAGGGCCGCGGGATGCCGGACACGTACTTGCACGAGATGTCGCCCGGGTCAATCGCCTTCTGTTCCGGAGGCGCGTTGACCTTGCCGCAGATGTTGGTTTGGGGCGGGGTTTCACCGTCGCCGTACTGATCCCAGATCCGGTTGACGCACTTGTAGATAGTGACGTCGTTCCGGAACCCGGCGCAGTGGCTCTGGTAGCACCCGACCGATCCGCCCACCACGCACTCCTTGTAGGGTGCGCACTGTGCGTCGTTCGAGCAGGCGAGCGTCTTCAGGTCGTCGTTCGACCAGCTGACGGTGCCGTCGTCGGCGTTGTCCGTCATGGGGATGCGCTCTCCGCATCCCATCATCATCGTCACGAAGATGAGGATGATGAGGATTCCGTAGCGAAACCGTGTCTGCATGGCTCTATCCCTTGTCTTTCTTTTGGGAATGTCCGAATAGCCCACCATGAGGGTGGGAGGGGGATATGAAATCCTCCTGTACCCACTCATACCGCAGCGGATCGGCCATGTCAAAACACCGGCGGCGAAGGCCGGTGTGCATTGATATCCCACCGCCCGTTACTTCACCTTTTGGTACTTCGCCTTCTTGGCATCCGCTTCGGATGCGACGCACGCTTTGTTCTTGAGTGACATGGTTTCGATCGCCGTGTGACCGCGGAGCCAGTATCTCTTCATTTTCGTATCGGCGACGACTTTGCAGTTCAGGATGTCCGCTCTCGATCTCGGCGTCCCCAAGAAGTATACGCGCGCCACGCATTCGTTGTTCAGGTTCACGTAGTCCGTTTTGCACTCGCAGTTTCCCGTCCCCGGATTGAACACGCTGTTCTTCCGCACGTTGGCATCGCAGTACGCGTCGTTGATCTCAGCCGGAATGATGGTGACGTCGGTTGATGTTGATGTCGCACTCGGTGCGCCGATGGCCATGTTGAGGAAGTCGTTGATGACGGGGAGCGAGATGATGTACCCGATGTTCCCTGGTCCTCCGGCGACGGCTTCCGGGACGCCGATGAAATTGTCGTCCGAGTCGAACGCCGCGCCGCCCGAGTTGCCCGGATTTACCTTCGCGTCCGTTTTAATGAGCCATGGGAGCGAGGTGCTCGCGGTTTGGTATTGTTCGAATCCGCTTACGATCCCCTTCGTGTACGTGATGCTCGACCCGCCGGCATCCGGGTACCCCAAAATCTGGAGCGTGTCGCCGAGTGCGATCTTCTCATCCTCCGCGAAGCGGTCGAGCTTCACGTGGTTCACGTAAAGTTTGTTTTTCGCCACGAAGTCAGAGAAATCCACCCAGTTCCCGGATTTGTCCTGTAACTTCGAGAATTGCACGAGTGCGAGGTCGAACGTTTTGCTGTATCCGATCAGTTTCAGCGTGAGCGCGACCGTGGGCGGCTTCTTCGGGTCTGTCGTGAGGAGCGCCATGGGATAGTACCCCTCGTTTTCGATCGCGTCTTCAAGCACGTGGTGGTTCGTGAGGATATTGCCGTCTTCGTCGATGATGGAGCCGGACCCGGATGTGATCGGTTTCCCGTCCGCGTTGAAGATGATGATCTGGACCGCGGAGAAGATTTCGTTCTCCGTGACGGCCAGAGCGGAATACAATGAAACGAACACGGACGACGCGATGAACGCCGCGATCACGAATTGCGTCGGTCGGTTCAGTCCGTGATGTTTTTCAAGCCACGTGGAGTGCGGGAGGAAACGGAGCATGGGGAAAGTGTACCATGATAACAAAAAGGTTCCGCGAAGCGGAACTTTTTTGTTTGGTAGCCCCAAGGGGAATCGAACCCCTATTAACGGCTTGAAAAGCCGCTGTCCTAACCGTTAGACGATGGGGCCACGGTCATTTTTTTGTGCGGGGAGAATACGTGAAAAAAGGCCGATTGTCAACGTCCTTCCTTGCGAACGACGTCACTCCACGCCCCTTCCGCCGCGCGAGACGTCCCGTCCTTCGCCCGGAGTCCGATCCCGTCGAACGCCGTCGGGGCTTTGTCGAGGTCATGGAGGAAGAGCCAGACCGCGTAACGCACGTCGAGGCCCTTCGTGAGTTCGAAGAAACGGTTTACGAACGACGCCTGGTCTGCCTCGTTCCCGCGGTATGGTCCGGAGTTTTTCGCGAGCCAGCCGATTTCTGTGAAGACGACCGGACCCTGCCAGCGTTTCGTGATTTCGGTGTAGTAGTCGGCCGGGATGTCGCCGGGCGCGTCGTACTCGAAATAGGGGTAGGACGTGAAACCGATCGCATCGGTTATCCCTTTGAAATCATCGAGTGCCTGCCACTGCGCGGCGTTCTTCCAGCCGTTGTTCCGTCCAAGCCCTTTCATCCGTTCCAGCTGGAACGTGGTGAAGACGAGCGTGTTTGGGCTCACGGCCTTGATTGCGTCATATGTTTCTTTGAATTCCGAAACCCATGCCGCCCATTCGCCTTTCGTAGCCCGCATGCGATAGCCGTTCGTCTCGTTTCCGAGGAACATGAAACGCGGCTTGTAGGTTTTCGCGTAACTTGTCGCCATCTCGCGGTATTTCCGTCGTGTCTCGGCGTTCGTCCAGGTGTTGTTCTTCGGTTCGGACGCGCTCGTGAGATCCGGCGCGTCGCCGACCGTCCACCCGAAACCCACGGCCGGGACAATGTCGAATTCTTTTTCTGCCGCGTGCGCGAACTGGGTCACCTTTGGGATCTCGCCGGCCGTGTCGCGGCTGTCCCGCCAGTTCGTGTGGAACGCGACGATCCCTCCCAGGTCTGGAACGGATTTGAAAAACGCCCGCACGTCCGCATCTGTTGCCGAGCTCGGGTACCCGCGCGGCGAATACGCGACGCCGAAACGGGCGACGGATGCGGGCGCTGGGGCGCAGCCCGCGCCGATCATTGTGATGGCTGCAAGGACCAGAATCGCGTGCCGCATAGGAGACTGGGAATGGGAGCCTGAGTAGTGTACCCTCATTCCGACTCCGATGAAAAAGCTTATTCGTATATTGGGCCTTGAAACGAGCTGCGACGAAACGTCCGTGGCGTTATTGGACGTCGGGGTGCGTGGAGAGACGGTCCGGCTCGTGAAGCACGTCATCTCGTCGCAGATTGACATCCACGCGAAGTACGGCGGCGTGGTGCCCGAAGTCGCGGCGCGCACGCACGTGGCCGAGGTCGTGTCGCTCCTCACGTCCGTCCTCGGACGCCGTCCGCTCGAGGCGAAAGGCCGTGCGACGGCCTTTGACGCCATTGCGGTCACGCGAGGCCCCGGTCTCGCAACGGCGTTACGCGTTGGGATCCAGGCCGCACAGACGCTCGCGTGGATCACCGGCAAGCCTGTCATTGGCGTGAACCACCTCGAAGGCCACCTCGCGTCCGCGTGGTTACTCCCGGAGAACCGTCGGAGATGGACGTTCCCGGCGCTGGCACTTCTCGTCTCCGGCGGACACACGGAACTGGTTGTGATGCGCGATTACTGCCGCTACGACGTCATCGGCTCCACGCGCGACGACGCGGCAGGGGAGGCGTTCGACAAGAGCGCGAAGCTCCTCGGTCTCGGCTACCCGGGCGGTCCGGTCATCTCACGGTTCGCGCTGAAAGGCCGCGACGACGCGTACAAGCTCCCGCGCCCGATGCTGCACGATGCGTCGCTCGACATGTCGTTCTCGGGTCTCAAGACAGCGATCAGACGGGAAGTCGAGATCGGGAACCGGGAACCCTTCGGCTTCGCTCAGGGCAGGCTCGGAACCGGGAACCGGTCTATCAATGATCTGTGTGCCTCGATCGAGGCGGCCATCGTCGCCGTCCTCGTCGCGAAGACGATTCGGGCAGCGAAACAGACCAAGGCGAAGACGGTCCTCCTCGTCGGCGGCGTGTCGGCGAACGCCCGTCTGCGCGAAGACCTGACCCGCGCGGTCCGCCGCGAGCTGCCAAAGGTCGCCATGCTGAAAACGCCCGTGAAATACGCCACGGACAACGCGGCCATGATCGCCGCGGCCGGCGCGTGGCGCCTGCTGCGCGGCGAAACGCACGACTGGAAGAAGCTCGACGCGGAACCGGAGCTCTCACTCTAACGTCATTCCGACCGACCCCGAGTCTGCGAGGGGGAGCGGAGAGCCTGCCCCGAGCGAGCGAAGCGAGCCGAGGGGAACCCTTGTCGAAATTTCAACCTATGAAACGCAAGATACACTCGTTGTCCAAAAGCGGTTCCTCCGCTCGGCGCGTCGAACGCGCCTCGGTCGGAATGACCCGTGTGAGGAACGTCCACGATTGGCCGAGCGTCGCCCGCGACATCGCGACGAAACTGCGTCCCGGGTCGGTCTTGGCGTTGCAGGGACCGCTCGGCGCGGGGAAGACGACGTTCGTTCAGGCGCTGGCCAGTGTCCTCGGGGCCACGCGCGTGCCCAAGAGCCCGACGTTTTCCATGTTGCGGACGTATCGCGTTCACCGCGGTCCAATCCGTCGTCTCCTTCATGTGGACGCGTACCGCATCGAGCACGAACGCGACCTCGCGCCGCTCGACCTGGACGTGGAATTGTCTGAGCCCGGCACGGCCCTCGTGCTTGAGTGGCCGGAGAACGTGAAAAAATGGCTTGCTCGTCGTCCGCACGCCACCCTCGTCATCCGCATACAAAAAGACGGACGTACGGCCCGTCTCTCGCGGTGAATCACTTTTCGATCTCCGGCGGCGGGGTGTCTTCGTTCACCGCTTCCATCTCGGCCGCGCGGAGCACTTCGTCAACGGACGTGAGTCCGTCCAGTGCTTTCAGGAGCCCGTCCTGCGCCATGGTGATCATGCCCTGCTTTTGCGCGATGTCGGCCATCTGGTACTCGGAGACGTTGCCGGTCAAAATAAGGTTTTCAATCTCTTTCGTCATGGAAAAAATTTCGTATATGCCGACGCGTCCTTTGTAGCCCAGGCCGTTGCACTTCTCGCATTTGTTTTCGCCTTCGGGCGGGGTGAAGAACTGGAGCTTCTTCATGTCCACGGCGTAGCCGGACGCTTTCGAGATTTTTCCAAGCTCGAGTTTTACCTGTTGCACAATGGCCGGGTCGAGTTTGGCCGGGACCTTGCACGCGTCGCAGAGGCGGCGGACCAGACGCTGACCGATGACGCAGTTGATCGCGGGCGCGAGCAGGAATGGTTTCACGCCCATGGAAAGGAAGCGGGGGACGGCGCCGGCCGCTGAGTTCGTGTGAATTGTCGAGACGACCAAGTGGCCCGTCAACGCCGCCTGGATCGAGATCTCCGCGGTCTCCAAGTCGCGGATTTCACCGACCATGACCACGTCCGGGTCCTGGCGCAGGATGGCGCGGAGCCCCTTCGCGAAATCGTACCCCTTGTCGTGCTGGATCTGGCTCTGGTTGATGCCCTGGAGCTTATACTCGATGGGATCCTCGAGCGTGATGATCTTGATGTCCGTCGTGTTCAGCTTCTTCAGAATCGCGTAGAGCGTCGTCGTCTTTCCCGACCCGGTGGGCCCGGTCGTTACGATCATGCCGTTCGGCCGTTCGATCTCGCGCGTGAGGTCTTGGAGCGCCTTGCCGCGCACGCCGAGGCTGTCGAACTCGAGCGCGATCGCCTTCGGCCGCAGGAGACGCATTACGACCGACTCGCCGAACGCCGTGGGGAGGAAGCTCACGCGGATGTCGATCTTCTCGTTCGTGAGGTAGATGGTGATGCGGCCGTCCTGCGGCACATCTTCCACGTTGATTTTGACTCCGGCGAGCAGCTTCAAGCGGCTGATGATCTGCTTCCAGGCGTCGCGCGGGAGTTTGGCCGCATCCTGGAGGATGCCGTCGATGCGGAAGCGGATCTTCACGTCTTCCTCCTCGGCCTCCACATGGATGTCCGAGGCGTTCGAGGTGAGCGAGGCGCCTATCATGAGCACGACGATGTCGGAGGTGGAGACTTCGGTGATCTTCGCCTGGAGGTCCTTGAAGTTCGAAATTTCCTTGGCGTACTTTTCCAGGTCTGCCTGTTCGATACGGTAGCCGTAGATGACTTCTCGGATCTCGGGGAGTGCGTCGTAGATTTTTTCCGCGGCGATGAACGAGGTCTCGGAGACGAGGTAGAGTTCGCCGTGCGCGTCTTGTTCTTTTGCAATGCGCTCAACCTCCGCCTTGACTTCAGGGGTCGGATTCGTCGTCGCGAACCGGATCTCTTCGACGATGTGGAAGAAGCAGACGAGTTTCAGGCGGTTCGCCGTTTCACGGGGGACGAGTGCCAATGCTTCCGGAGCGATCGGGAACCCAACCAGGTTCACGAAGTTCAAACCGAACTTCGCGGCCTCGGCCTGCGCGATCTTCTCGAGGTTCGCAATCCGGATCTGCTCCATCTTCTCCTCGAGTTTTTCGGCCTGCGTCGCTTCTTTTTTTACTGTTTTGACCTTTGGCTTTGGCGCGGCGGGAGACACGGGAACAACCGTCGCAGGCGCTGCCGCCGCGGCTTTCTTCATCAGGTCTTCGATGGACGCGGCCTTGTTTGCCATAACGACCGCCGTCTACGCTCCCGGCACGCGGTACCCGTGGGTCAGCGCGCGGACGAAACGGTGGAGCTTGGGGACCGCGCCGCCCTCGCCGATCTTGCGGTAGAGGATGGTCCAGGTGGCGTAGTGGAGTTCGATCAAAAAGCCCCCCACGGCGAGCATCGCGGCCACGAAGAGGAAGACGGCGAGGTAGAGCGTGATGGCGAGGAGAAGTTTTGATTGAAAAGTGGCCGCGAGGACCGCGAGCATGAAGAGAGGCACGCCCAGGAGCATGTTGATGGCGACCACGAGCACGGACGCGCCGATTGTGATCACGAAGAGGAGGGCCGCGGCCTCGAGCGCGACGACCCAGTGTCGCGCGAGCACGTGGCTTGCCCGTTCGAGCGCCTGCGCCAAGGTCGCGCCCTGGAGGATCATGGCATTCAGTGCGAACACCTGGATCATGATCATGGCCGCGGCGATGACAACGAACGCGCCGAACGCCACGATGTACGAGAGGTAGGAAAGCGAGGTCGTGTTCTGGATGGCTCCCGAGAGCGAGATCGCGATCAAGGCGCGCACGGACCAGATGACGATCATGACGCAGAGGTTTAGGACGAGGATCGGCCAGAAGGCGCGCGCTCCCACGGTGAACGCTTCTTTCAATTTCGGCGATCGCCCGCGCGACCGGGTCCCGAGCGCGTACACGAGTGCGCCTTGGGCGATGAACGAGAGCGCCATGACGGCGAACACGACGAGGAGGAAGAATACGGTCAGCTGGAACACCTTGAGGCCACCGATAATCGTGTCGCCCAGGCTCATCTGCGACCATACCCCCGTCGCGCGAACCCACATCATGCCCCACGCGTTGCCGGGGACCGTGGGGACGGCGAAGAGATTCAACACACGTCCGCCGATGTCGTACACGCTCGAGGTGAGCGTGATGCCGGCCAGGAGCGCAACGGGCCAGTACCGTTTTTCCGCCCACGCGGCATGAAACGCGTCCTTGAGGACGGGTCGATAGAGAGGCTCAAAAGGATGTCGTGGCATACCCGGACAGTATAGCACGCCGGTCACATGGACTTGTGGGCGCAGAATTTCTAATTTCTAATTACTAATTTCTAAATCAGAGATTAGAAATTAGTCATTAGAAATTAGAAATTTATTTTTTCGCCTTCGGCACTCCGATCGTCTTCGCGAATTCGTCGCGCTCCAGCGTCTCTTGTTCGATCAGCTTCAGGACGACGCGATCAATAGCATCTTTGTTCTTTTTGATGACGTCGGTCGCGGTCGAGAGCGCCGTATCAATCACCTTGTCGATCTCGTGGTCGATTTTCTCCGCGGTCTTCTCCGCGTAGTTCCGGTTCTCGTGGATTTCGCGGCCGAGGAAGATCATATCTTCCTGTTCGCCGTACGTCCGTGGTCCGAGCGCATCGCTCATACCCCACTGCGTCACCATGCTCCGCGCAATTTTTGTCGCCTGGCTCATGTCGTTTGAGGCGCCGGTCGTGACATCACCGAAGTAGATTTTTTCCGCAGCGTACCCGCCCAGCATGACCGCGATGTCCTCGGCGTACTCCTGGCGATTCCGCATGTGTCGGTCTTCGGTCGGCATCTTCAAGGTGTACCCGGCCGCTTTGCCGCGGGAGATGATGGAGACTTTCTGCACAGGGTCCGTGTGCGGCAGGAGGTGGGACACGATGGCGTGCCCGGCTTCATGCGTGGCCGTTATTTTCCGTTCCTCCTCGTTCATCACGTGGCTCTTCCGTTCGGGACCGAGCAGCACCTTCTCGATCGAGTCGAGCAATGTCTGCATCTTGATGTCTTTCTCATCGCGTCGCGCGGTCAGAATGGCCGCCTCGTTCACGAGGTTCGCGAGATCGGCACCCGAAAAGCCGGGCGTTCGTTCCGCGAGCCTGCGCAGGTCCACATCCTTTGCGAGCGGTTTGTCTTTCGCATGGATCTTCAAAATAGCCTCGCGGTCGTTGATGTCCGGGGGTTCCAAGACGACGCGGCGGTCAAACCGTCCGGGCCGGAGCAATGCCGGGTCGAGCACGTCCGGCCTGTTCGTCGCCGCGAGCACGATCACGCCGAGGTTCGGCTCAAACCCGTCCATCTCGACCAAAATCTGGTTCAGCGTCTGTTC
>Ga0209542_10013529_pt1 | contig 14042 bp, 13 predicted proteins | sample RifCSPhighO2_01_FD_184028 | JGI IMG/M metagenome (GOLD analysis project Ga0209542, IMG submission 184028) | Soil microbial communities from Rifle, Colorado - Rifle CSP2_plank highO2_0.1 (SPAdes) (version 2) | ecosystem: Environmental > Terrestrial > Deep subsurface > Rock core/Sediment ...
GGTATGCATAAGAAAAAAGGTCGAGATTGTTTTGCTTCCAATTGATGATCGTAAAGGAAGTAACAATCACGGAACCAAGCTGACTACGATTATCTTTGTCTTGTTCCTTCCAACAGCTATAGATCTTTTATCAAGCAGTTTTAACATCCTCGACGGCTTACTCTGACTCAGTGGAGTTATAAAGCAAAAGGAGCCCATTTTGAGCCCCTTTTTTGCCGTTTGTTTGCCCCTTGGGCGAGCTTTGTGTATAGAGTAAGACAATTTCACCTATTGCCTGTAAATCTTAAAAAAGACGAGAGTCTATACCAAATCGAGACATATTTTTTGAGAATAATTACAGCCCCGCGAATTTGATCATATTTTGAGTTTAAATCAGTTGCAACAGGTTTAAGTCGACTTTCAAATTTTTTTACATCTTCAATCCGAGAGTCACTGTAATGATTAAGGTTGTGAATAAAGAGATTGAATTGTTTAAGCTCTTTTTCTGTTTTTGCCACTGCCGACTCAAAGTCATCTGTATAATTGGCTTGATGAAAAGTCGACAACCAATAACCATCCTGTTGAGATATTTTTTGTTTTAAATTTTTATCTAGGTAATTTAGATATTTCTTAAAATAACCAAGTTCCATTTTTTGTTTCCGTAATGTTTTATTTAACTCCTTTACCTTCTTAAGAAGTTTCGCCTTGCCTTTTTGATGAGTAGATAAAATATTTTTAATTCGATTGTAAGCGAAAGAAAAGTTGTCATCTGAAAGATATCCATAGGTAGTTGTTTGTGTTGTGGTAGTTGTATGACTTGATAAAAAACCTTGATCGGTAAAACTATTGGTTTTTACAACTTTTCTTCCTATTTTCATAACATCAACAAACCCCAACATCATTGCCGTTAGATCGGTGTAGAATTCATTCTCTTTTTCTTTGTGCCATAGGGAATGTAAGACGATATGCGATAACTCATGAGCCATCACCGCAATTAGTGTGGATGGATTTTCAGCACAATTTTCACTCACTCGAACGCTTATGGGGAAATTAGTCATGCTGGGAGTCCCGTAGAACGGTAAATTCGAAGGGATAGAGACTTGTGCCGTAATACCCTCTGTGCCTCTCCCTCGCCAGTCTGTTTTTACAAGATGAGTACTCTGGAATCCATCATTAGAATTTGGCCTGTATCCTTTTGGTACATATGATAAATTTACTTCAATCGGCAAACCCAAACATCTTGCGATTTCTTTTATAGCTTCTTTTATTTTTTTCGAATGGATCAACGATATTATTTTTTGATCATCTACGCACTCTTTAACACCCACTGTGCTAAATAGGTGGGTTATGGCGTTATCTATATATTTATTATCTACTCCATCCATTTTATTTAAATGTTAACTGTTGATCTGCAAATAAACCTTTGTATATATTGAAATTAAATTCATCGAACAAAACAAAGTAAATGACATCAAAAGCATCTGTTTTTTTGCTAATAAATTCTCTGACTGCCGTAAGTGCAATCTTAGCCGCCTCATCTTTTGGATATCTAAAAACCCCAGTTGATATCGCTGGGAAAGCTATTGAGCGAAGTCCATTTTTTTCTGCCAAAGTTAAACTATTTTTGTAACAGTTAGACAGTAATTCAGCGTCATTGCCACCTTCATGTCCATAAACAGGCCCGACAGTGTGGATTACAAATTTAGCCGGCAATTTGTACCCCTTAGTAATTTTTGCTTCTCCAGTATTGCATCCTCCTAATTTTTTACATTCCTCATAAAGCTCTTGCCCCGCAATAAAATGAATTGCACCATCAACGCCACCTCCACCTAACAATGTTTTATTGGCGGCGTTAACAATTGCGTCAACGGCAATTTTTGTTATATCTTCCTGAGTAATTTTAACCTGTGTCATATAGTGTGATGTGACTTGGGAGACTTAAAAAATAACAATGCCACGATCAAATCAACGATTGACCAAAGGAAATGGCCGAAATACAGTGGGTTAATTGGGTTAAAGACGATAGCAATAATTAACATTATAACCATCCACTGTTTATTTTTTTCTTTGTGGTATAAATAGACAGAAAAAGCCGATGCACCGAATATCGTCAATTTAAGAAATTGATAAAAGAAGTAAGGCCATATTGGAATAACGGCGACGAGTAGTACAATGGTCGCAATTTTTGAGAATATGACTCTATAATTTGCTTGTTCGGAAGTAATCATATTTTACATTCTTTCCATTCCGGCAAATTGTTCGTAATACTCAATTTCATCAGCCGAAACAGAAGGGTTAAATTTATTAATAGCATCAACAAGCATTTTTTCATCAACCATATTTCTATCCTGCGATACCGCCGTGCGAGCGGATTCAGTAACAATCAGTTCTATATCCGAACCGACATAATTCTCTGTCATTGAGGCAAGTTTTTCAAAATCAATTTCTTTGTCGTATGGTCTACCAGATAAACAAATTTTAAGCATATCTCTTCTTGCATCAGAGTCAGGGGGCCCAACATAAATCCTTTTGTCCATTCTTCCTGAGCGGAGGATAGCAGTATCTATCATATGGGGTCTATTTGTTGCTCCAACGACTAAAATTTTATTCTGACCGGCATTATTAAGCTGAAGTAAGAATTCGTTTATTTCTTCCTTTTTTATATCAGCCGATGAAGTTAGCTCCTCTCTCTTTGGCACCAAACCCTCAATCTCATCTATAAAAACGATTGATGGTGCTTGTAATTTTGCCATTTCAAATACCTTGCCAATATTACCAACCGCACCATGCACGAATGATGTGGCGACGGACGATGGATTCATTTCAATAAAATTATAGCCGAGCTCATCAGCTAATTTTTTTACAATAAATGTTTTTCCACATCCAGGAGGTCCAAAAAGCAGTATCCCGTTTGGTATGCCAAGTTTAAATTTTTTATACTTTTCAGGATTCAGTAAGGGTTCTATGACCTCATTGATCAAAAGACTCTTCAAAGGTTTCATCCCAGCTACGCAATCAAACCCACGCAAAACGGTAAGATCATCTATAATGTCGCTTATCTTTTCGTTGGCATGTTCGTCGGTTATTACCCCTAAATATTTTTTACCAGCCACATCAAGAGCGGTAAGATTATATTTTTTTGCCCGATCAACAGTCTCTTCCGGCTTAAGATTAGTAAAGACATACAAAAATTTGTCATTTGAAAGTAAGTATATCTCTGTAAAGAAAATACGCTCAATCCTTTGTTTGACCGTGAGATCATCTTTTATTTTGAATCCGTTATAAAGAATTGGTTTTGATGGTGTTGTCATAATTTTTATATTTAAATTTATTCTATTCCAAATAAAATGAAAAGAAAGATGATTGAGACGATCACAGCAATAACAGTGCGGACAACACCGATTTTTTCATGAGTTACCTTGAAATTACCGTCTTTGTCCCAAGGCGTGATGCCATCTTTGGTTAAATGATTATACGAGGATATTAGAGTAAACAAACTAACAATTGGGATACCTAAGCCGAGACCTTTCAACCAAACCGCAAAACTACGGTTAAGAGCTGTAGAAAAATCCGGTTTTCCAGTCGGTCCCTTAAGATTAATTTTAAGCAACCATTTGCCCGGTGTAGTACCCCAAGAACTCAAAAGTGTTGACTCTGCAAAAATCCACACAAATAAAACTAACATTGTTAAAAATATATTTGATGATTCCGTAACTGATGGTAAAAAGATAGCCAAAAAGACACCAAAAACTAGCGAGAATGCAATAATATCCAGATATCTTGCCCAATACCTTATCCATGGGTGTACTGTGGTGGTCACGCTGGGCTTTGGTTTATTTTCGGCTTGAGGTTCTTTAGCCTCTGATTTTTGAGCAACTCGAACAGGCTCTTTTTTATCAAGAAATTCAAGATCGATATCCAATTTTTTTGATGATTCTGACATATGTTTTAATATTTTTTAGTACAATTTGCCGTTAAATAATTATTGTGTTTTTGGATTTGAGCATTGTAACGATCAATTCTTGTATCTAAGTCTGCTAAATCTCGTTTATAAGCAGGGAGCTTTGAGTTATACTCGTCAACTAATTCATTGTATTGGTCAATTTCCCATTGATCAGAATAATCGTTGACATAAGAACTGTCGATTTGATTTTTTATTCTTTCTAATGAGTTTGTTCGAGTCTCTAAGGCAATACGAGCATTTTCTATTTGTTGCTCAGATTCGTCTGGGTCTAAGGCGACTGCTTGATCGTAGTGGTATCGAGAACAGCTATATTGGCCAATCATTAAATCATCACTTGAAGCCTGACTACTTGCAGGAGCCGTATAAGTATTCGTATTTGCTGTAGAATTCGAGCTACTACTATCATCCGAGAAAATTATCCAGCCAAAAAAGAGTACAACGCCACCGATTATTAAAATATTTTTCCAGTTGTATTTACGATCGCTCGGCGTTGATGTTGGAGAATTGGATGCTTGTGTGGTATTGGAGTCTGGTTTAGGAGCAACTCGAACAGGCTCCTTTTTATCAAGGAATTCAAGGTCTATATTAAGATGATCTTTTGGTTCTTTCATATTTTATTTTTCTTTATTGTCATAACAAGCCTGTATAAGTTCTGGCAAGATGACTGCATTGGGTGTCGACATCGGCATAGTGGTAAATTGTTGACTTTTACCGTCTTTATCCTCCCACAAGATAACTTGACCTTGATGGAATTTAGGGATGTATATTGTATCTGTCCAATAGACTATCAATTTTTCTTTTTCTTTGAAAAATCTAAACTTCATTCTTGAGTATCCTTGTTTTGAAAATTCAATTTCGCCAATTTTTACAGATTCTCCACGATTAAAAATTTGATCAATCATTCTTTTTACTATAAGTGGTGCAATTAAGCTGGATGTTAGTCCTACTAATTTCGCCCAATTATCCTTTGCCTTACTTTCTTCACTACTTGCCGAAAGAGATATTGAGATAGTTTCTTTTTCTGAAACAATAGAAATTCTGTATGCATAAGAGGTCGAAACCGCTACGCCATATACCCTTGAAGTGGTCGCCGTTGAATCAAAAGAGATGCTCGAAACATCTTTATAGAAAATTCTCTTATTGTTGTAGTCGACAAAACTATTTTTAAAAACAATAGTGGCACTTCGGAATGTTCCAGGGATTTCAATGGCAAGAGAATTCTCGGCATCGTCATTTATGTTCTTTTTAATTTGTTCAAGTTCGCTTTCAAGTTTATTTTTTAAGCTTTCTGTGCCAGCGAGCTTGATCGCAACCTCTAAGAGACCTTGCGATTTATCGAGCTCGCTCAAGTTGTTGTGTAAATCCAGAACTATAGATCGCAGGGCGTTGGCCGAACGATCTCGCATTATTTTTGTCTGACTATCATTATATAAACCAAGATCAATTAATTTATTTAATTCCAGTTGTACTGTAGCGACAAGTTGTTTAATTGTATCGGCCTCTGATTTATCAAACGAACCATCCTTGCTAACCTCCATTTTTTCAAGCCCTTCAACAGCTTGATTAATTGATTGATAAGCTGGTGCTAAAACGCTTTTTTCAATTTTTTCTCCTTTTGCAGAAAAAGTTTTTTGAAATTCATTTATGTAGTCACTGTTTTTATGGATATGGTGTAATTCAGTGTATATGTCTGATAAATATTCCACCACATGTTCTTTAAAGTCAGCGACAATCTCTTCGCTGGCCGTTTGCTCGTCATGAAGTTTGTAAACCTTAGAGAAGGAAGACCAAAATTTATCAGAATCAATTAATTCTTTCCATACCATTAGTGAGCTTCGCAAATAATCCTTGTTATCTTCGGCCGAAAGAACGAGGCAGTAAAGAATCGCAAGATTTTTTTTGTAAAAGAAAGCTTTTGTGCTTTGACCTTCTGATGCATTTTCCCATATTCTTATTGCATTCAAATAATCCTTAATCTTAAAAAGGCCTAATACTTGCTCATCGATACTATCGGCTATCTGAAACCAAAAGAAATACTCTTTTATTCTTTTCTTTGGAGCTTGAAGTCTTTGCAGTGAATCTTTGACTCTGTCCTCTGTGCGAAAGTCTTCAAATAAACCGAGGTCTATATCATAACTGGGATTGTCATCAGCCTTAAGTCGGTTAATAATTTCTTTTGACCGCTTAAGAATATCCTTCTCATTAGCCGAAGTATCAAGTCCTAAAATATGATATGCATTATTTTTTAATGTGGTTGTCATATATTTAGCGTGTAATACCCGATAAATTATTTCTCATTGTTTCTTGCTCTTCGGACGGGAGCAATAATAATAAATTATGAACGCAACGCTTAAGCTCTTCGACATCGCCAAGCTCTATCGCTCTTCTTCCTTTCTCTGTGTAATAGATTGCCTCTTTTTCATTGATGAACTTTTTATTGCCACCAATAAGCTGATGGAATTGATATACCCATGTTGCTGGGTTGGAGAATAGTGCCTTGCCTCCGAGTTCTTTAATCTGTTCGTTTACTCGAATTAAAAGCGTTTTATCATTTTCTTTTATCGCTTTTTCTCCCTCCTCTTGCATCTTTTTAAGGTGTTCTTCGTGTTGCACTTTATCTTTGTCTTCGCCAAGTTCGGTAATAATTTTTTGAGTGTTTTCCGTGCTCTCCTTAAATTCTTTAACCAACTGTGGCATTTCTTTCTCCTTTTCCATTTTATCTATAATCATCTTCAAATCTTTGAGTTGCTTATTGGCTTTACGCTTTTCGTCTTCATCAATGTGGGCACTTCTCAAACTGCTCGAAACTGCATTAATTGTATTATTAAGTTTTGTTTTTTCTTCGTTTGAACAATTCTCAGAAACAGACTGAGCCCTATCTGTCTGAACTTTAAGATCGTACTCTATTGTTTTGACTTCAAGAGCTTCATCTTGTGCCGTAGAGCGAGCCTTAAGAGTAAGATCAATTAGGGGGATATAGGCGGTAACAAAGACTTCGCGCGACTCATTCATTTCCACTGTTAATTCCAGCGGAGTCCCTTCTGGGAGATCGTGAGGCAAATCTTTGCCGTTGATACCCAATTCACACAAATAAGTGTTACGATCAGGAATCTCAGACTCTCCCTCCACTAAAGTAATATCCAATTTATTCTCCTCACCCTTTTTTAGCTTTCTTGAAGTTTTATAATCAATAAGGACTTTTTTAATTGGCAGAATTGATCCTTTATCAAAGACCCGTTCACAAACATTCGTCGCAATATTTCGTACATGATCCTTTTTGGCTACGATTATTCCAACAGAGTGTGGTAGTGGTGCTCCAGATACCGATAGACCATGGGTGATAGTGAATGAATCTGGATCAACAGGAATAGAGTTGCCGTCTTTGTCAAAAAGATAAATCCAGTAAGCATTCGGTTTGTTTGGTTCGACTGCAACAGTGTCAAAAAATTTGCCACCTTTAAGTTTAATTTTTGATCCATTATAGAAGCCACTATCAGACTGAATTTGTATATAGTGTTCATCCTCCGAATCTTTTAGTTCATCTATGACACCGCTGATTGTTTCTTCTGTGTCAGAGGTGAGCGACTCGTAATTCAGATTAACTGGTATTGTGCCTTTCTTAAGTTTTTTGCCATTGTCCTCCATAAATTCTTTTGGAATCTTTTGACCGATTCCAAAAACACAAGCACCTCTCGCAACAACTGTGAGAGGGTCAACTGAAGCGTCAGCGACTATTTTAAGGTCGGTCTCTATTCTTTCTCTAATGTATGGGATTTGAGTCGGTCCACCTACAAGAACCACCTTTGCGACAGAACTACTTTTGATTCCAGCATCCTTTAAAGTTTCTTTTGATAATTCAATGGTACGATCAACCATTGGCTTGATTAATTTTTCAAATTCTTTTCTTGTAAAATCGATAGTAAGAAAAATTTCTTTGTTGTCATCATCCTTGCCGACATTTTCTATAACAATTGATGTTTTATCATATTCTGAAAGTTCAATTTTGGCAGATTCGGCAAAGAATTTTAATTGAGAAAAAACACTTCTATATTTTTCATTGCCCCTGTTAAAATTGTTAATTGAAAACTTTTCTAAAATCTTTGGTACGATAACCTTGTCCACAATTTCCAAATCAAAATTTTTACCACCAAGAAAATTGTCACCATTGTGTCCAAGCACTGATAGAGCTCTGTCTTTAGAAGCGATTAATGCGACATCAAATGTGCCTCCACCAAAGTCATAGATAAGCCAGTTTTCATTTTTAGTATTTGTAAATCCATAAGCTACAGCGGCGGCGATAGGTTCTTGAAGTAAAACCACATGCTTAAATCCTGCGAGGTTACCGGCTCTCTTTGTCGCTTCTGATTGTAATACTGAAAAAGCTGCCGGAATTGTTATAACGGTTGCTACTGTACTAAAATCAGGATACTTTCTCAAAATATCTTCCTTCATACTCTTGAGAATTTCGGCTGAAATTTCTTCCGGTCCCATTTCTATATCAGCCCGATCAAAATGAAACATTTCCGAAGTGCCCATTAATCTTTTGACTTCTGGCTTATAATTTTTTATTTCTTCTTGTGATGCATCCTTATAAAATGCTTCGTATGCCTTTTGACCCACCACCTTATTTTTTGATTTATCAAAGCCAAAAACTGACGGAGTGTATTCAACACCGCCGGGTTTCTTAATAATTTCAATATTGCCGTTATTATTTATGGCAACAGATGAATTGGTGGTTCCGAGATCAATGCCTATTAAAATGTTTTGTTGATTTGCCATAAAATTTATTTATTGTTTATTAAAATAATTTTTGCTTTGCGGACGACCTGGCCTTTACACAAAACAGTCGGCTCAACAGTTTCTTTGATAGTTGGCTCTGACAATGATGGGTCTTTTTCAACCGACAAAATATCAAGGTTAAGCCCATCATTATATTTTTGATTTTTATAATCCACTATCTCTATATCATATTTTGAAATATATCGTTTAAGTTTTTGGATAGAGTTATCTAACCCTTTAAGTTGTTGTTCCGGTAAATTTGAGGCTGACTTTGCAACACGCTGTTCCATACGCCACACTTCAACAGCAAGATCTACTAAGTCGTTCACGCCAATAGACAATTCAACAAATTTTGGTGCAATTGAATATCTAATCTCGTCTCTAATTTGTAAAAATAATTTGTCGAATTTATCAATCTTTTGCAGGGGTTTATTTTTTCTTAAAAGCACCAACGCAACAAAAAACAAAATTATTAATACCAGTATGGCAATAAGAATTGGTATGAGATTATTTGTAATCGGGAGAATTAGTGAGTTCATAATTTAGTTGTTTAATTTTTGATTGATAAATTCGTCATAAGACAGACCCTTGAATGTATCCGCCTTATTGGCAATGACATCCAACTCTCTCACGCCGTTGCGACTCCGGGCCCGAATGTAGGCCGTAGCCTCTATTCCCGAGGTAGCGATCATTTTAACCGCTATGCTATTTTCATCCTGCCTTTTAATTCCTGTGATTTTGGTAGTCTTCATATCTTCCGGTTCAAGAAACTTGTCGGTCCCAGAGAATGAATGCCCCGGAACTTTCGTATAATCGATATTTTCGCTGGTGGCGATAGCAAAAGACTGTCTGGCCATTAATTGCTTTATAGCCATACTTTTGAGCTGAACCACCAAGCCACGATCGTGCGCCGGTAAGAATTTACCCAAGTCTTCCTTAATTTTCTTATCATCAAAATCAGTGACTCTTTTGAGAACATCGTCAAAAGAAGTTTTCATATCGTAAAATTTGGTCTTTCGATTGATCATGTCCCAATCAAGCTCAACACCTTTGGAGAGCATGAACCAAAGATCGTAGACATCTCGTCCTTTTTGTCTGTAAAGAAACGCTCTGATTTTTTCGGACAATACTTCGGTCCAATCCATATGCCTAATAACAGGCTGGGGAGCGACCGGAAAGTCAGTCTCCAAAACATCTTCCTTTGAAGTCTCCGGCTTTTCTCTAAGAGAGAAATCAAGATGAATAGTGAGCGGATATTTTGAACCTTCAGGCAAGTAACTCAGAATGGCCGTATAAGAAATATCGGTCTCTTGCGTCCGTTTAATCGTGATATCAGGAACCACCAAGATCATCTTCTTTACTGTCTCGGCAGTTATTCTGTCCAACTCTTTTGTGGTTAGCTCGGCGGTAAAATCCAAGTCTTCAGAAAAGCGACCGGACTTCATCAAAAGACGAATTGCCGTTCCGCCTTTGAAGTAAATTTTTTGACTCTCATTGGTGCTATAAAGAATACTCAAGAAAACAACCTGCAAGTATTCTTTGATGACCGTGTATTCATCAATGGCAAATCTTTTTGATAATTCATTTATTTGGTCTCGGGAAATCATAATTTTATAGTTTTGTAATAATTCTTAAATGCTTTATTCTTTATTTTTGAAGCAAGCTCGTTAACTTTATTTTTATCAATTGATTGCAAATTTAATTCTTCGATAGAAAGAGAAGCCCTGCCTAAAGCGACAGTGAACATCATATCTACTAAAGCCTTCTCCGGTGTAGCAATTAAAAAATTATCCACGATCTGATAATCGCTAAAATACTTGGGAGTTATTTGAACAAAAGAAAAAGTCTTGCCTCCATTTTTAATGGATGTGACACGCTTGGTGGTAACAGAGGTAATTTGCTGGGGAGATTGAACCAAGATGCCGTAATAATTCAAGGCGGACTCTAAAGAGATATAAGACGGTCTATATAAGGCGTTGGCGATCTCAAAATCGGAAGGCCTGTTGGAAGTTAAAATATAATAACCCTTTGAAACTCTTTCCAAGACACCTTCTTTGACCAGCTTGCCAGCCACGACATAAGAATAGGTGTCGCTTTTAGTCTGTAATATTTTTTGCAAATCGGCTGATGTAAAAACTTTTTTGCCGGATGCTTGTAATGTTTGTAATGCTTTGAGTTTTTTCATAGTAATGCAATTAATTCTCCGGAATATATTCCTGATGGCCACAATGACAAGCGGTCCCGTCATTTGTTGCCATGCTGAAGTAAGACCTCTTGGCGACAATTATAAAATCAGCAAAAAATGGTTTGAATGACAAAATTTGTTCGTCCGCCTGCAATGCTTTTATTAATTTACGGTCTGCCTCATCGGGAGTAGGGTCGTCCGAGCCAGGATGATTGATGAGAATCATAAACTTTTTTGCAAGAAAGAGAGAAAAGTAATGATAAAGCAATTGAGTATCAAAACTCTTTGGTGACGAACCAAGAAAAACTTGATGACCAAGGAAAAGATTGTTTTGATCTAAATATATTCCAATTACTTTGGAAACGCTTTCGCTCTCCAAATCTTTAAGGAATTTAAATAAATCCTCCGGATCACGAACTTGACCCTGAATAGGTAATTCGACCTCAGTCTCGACTATCTCAAATTTTTTGAGATATCTCTTGCCATCGTCGCCTTTATGAAATTTTATTGGTTCTTTTTTTGGCATATGATTAATTTGCTTATATACATTATCCTTATCGTTATTGTATAGGATAATGGATATATATACAAGTCCCAGTTATCCACTACCCCGAAATACCCAGTATCCCCGAATTTTGCCCATTTTTAGCAAGATAACTTCTGTTGTGCCCTCTGCCGAACTTCTGTCCGTTTCCAATATAAATAAAATTATGTTATAATTTAGTCAACAGACGATGCTTTGTAGTGGTAACGATTAAGAAAATATGGCAACTTGCTGCTTTTTTTCCGATATAAAGGTATAATATTGTTGGCGTAAGCAACGACAATTTTTTTAAAAAACATCCTCTAAATTTATATCTTATGAACAAACAAATTAGTAAAAAATATAAGTCCCTCGATTTGTTTGCTGGAGTTGGTGGAATAAGAATGGGTTTTGAAAAAGCCGGGTTCGAAACCATCTTTGGAAATGATTTTGATGCATACTGCAAAATTACCTACGACTTAAACTTTAAAGAAGTTCCGCTCACGGTTGCCGACATTGCAAAAGTTAAAAGTTCGGATCTTCCTAATTTTGATATTTTGCTTGGAGGGTTTCCGTGTCAGCCGTTTTCAATAGCGGGATATCGTAGAGGTTTTCTTGATACAGGTCGCGGTGATTTATTTTTTGAAATTGTAAGAATTTTGCGTGACAAAAAACCACGAGCAGTTTTTCTCGAAAATGTAAAAAATCTAAAATCTCACGATGGTGGAAAAACCTTTAAAATTATTTCTGATGCACTTGAGGATCTTGGTTTTCATATAAAAGTAAAGGTACTCAATAGTGTAGAATATGGAAATGTACCTCAGAACCGAGAAAGAGTTTATATAGTTGGTTTCAAATCAAAAAAACAATGCGATGCTTTTGAATTTCCCGAACCGATAAAATTAAACAAAACTGTTGCTGACATCCTTGAAAAGGATGTAGACGAAAAATATTATTATACTAATTCGCCACTTTACCCTGAACTTAATAAAACAATCAAGAAGCCCAATGTTGTATATCAGTGGCGTCGGATTTATGTGCGAGAAAATAAAAGCGGAGTTTGTCCGACATTAACGGCCAATATGGGCATGGGAGGACATAATGTTCCCCTTATTAGGGACAGTAAAGGAATTCGCAAATTGACTCCAAGAGAATGTGCAAGATTCCAAGGATTTCCGGATAGTTATAAACTTCCAAAAGATTTTCCCGATACAAAGCTTTATAAACAATTCGGCAATTCGGTTACCACGACTGTAATTGAAAGGGTCGCCAAACAGATACATAAAGCTTTAGAAGTAAAATAACATGTTTTTAGAAAGACAATCACAAAATCAGATTGGCTATTACGAACGGCTCTTAAAGGCCGTTGGTTCGTTGTCCAATCTTTTCTCGGAATCTCCGGAGCCATACCTTGCATCACGAGCTACAGAAAATCTATTTTGTAAAGCCTTTGAAGCTCAAAACCTCTCTCGATCAGATGCTTCAGCTGATGCGTCTAAGGGGAAAATTGGTTTTGGTATCAAAACATTCCTTGAGGGAAACGGGAGGACAATGCAAAAGGTTGCAGAGTTCAACAGTGATCATTTAATGTTCGGCACTCTCCCACCCGAAGAAAAGGTAAGAAAAATTGCTGAGCTTAGAAACGAACGCATTATAACCACGAAGCGTATTTTTGGGTTAGATGATCTTATTTATCATTGCATAACTCGCAAGGTTGGGAAAATTATTGTATACGAAACACCAGCTCCACTTATAGACATAAATAACATAAAAGATGTTAAGGTTACTGCCAGAGGTGCTACGATACAATTCTCAGACTCTAATGCGGAATATTCTTTTAATAATTCAAAAAGCACTCTTTATAAAAGATTTATAACTCCCGATCAGGTACTACTTGATGTGCCAGTGCGAATTCTTACAGACCCGTTCTCTGCTGTAGAGAAATTGATATCTGAAGCTGGTCTAATTTTTGCACCAGTTAAAGTTTTGCCACATGTGTTCTTACCTCTATATTCAATGCGAGGTGGGGCTAAGCGTGTCCCAGAAAAAAGCGGATTGAACCAATGGAATGCGGCTGGTCGTCCCCGCGATCCAAATGAAATTTATATTCCAATTCCTGCATGGGTTCACCGAAAATTTGACGGTTTCTTTCCTCCACGCGACGGGGCATTTGAACTCACATTGCCGGATGGAACTACTATGAGCGCTAAAGTGTGTCAGGATAATTCTAAGGCACTGATGAGTAATCCAAATTCAGCACTTGGCAAATGGCTATTGAGAGATGTCCTGAATCTTAGGGAAAAAGAGCTTTTGAATTACGATAAGCTTCAAACTATCGGCCTTGATACAGTTGTGATATATAAAATCGATAATGAGCATTTCGATATTGATTTCACTCGTGTGGGTTCATATGAGAAGTTTGAAGTTGAAAATGGCGAAAATAACGAGTCAGAAACCGATACAACCCAAGATCAAGATGATGAATAAATTATGCACAGTCAAAACTATTGCGTGCATTTTTGAAAAGTAGTATTATGTAATTAACAACTAAATAGAGTTATGCCTTACGAGGCATCCTGAAAGGAATTCCAAGTTTAAGAGCTTGCGATTAA
>Ga0209542_10013530_pt1 | contig 14042 bp, 14 predicted proteins | sample RifCSPhighO2_01_FD_184028 | JGI IMG/M metagenome (GOLD analysis project Ga0209542, IMG submission 184028) | Soil microbial communities from Rifle, Colorado - Rifle CSP2_plank highO2_0.1 (SPAdes) (version 2) | ecosystem: Environmental > Terrestrial > Deep subsurface > Rock core/Sediment ...
TTTGAGTTCGTTTCAGTGGAGCCAGTTTCATCTCGTCAGAATAATGTGTCTAATGGATTTATCCGTTATTGATTAAGTTCAGCCAGGTTTAGTTAATCGGTGCCGCCTAGTGTTTTTTTCAGGACGGATTTTATCCGTCATTAATCTAGCCCGTCTTGGTGTCCTTGCCCGGAGTTCAGTAGCCTAGGTTGGGTTGCTGTAGGGGACGGATTAACTTTCGTCAATAATCTGGCATAGCGATGTTCTGTACCTTGAAGCCAGGTTGAGCGAGTTTGCGTGAGGTCGTTGTCCACGACGAATCCTTTCGTCATTTATCTGAGTTGAGTAATCTTCTGCTCCTTATGGTCATGCTCGTTAGAGTAGGGTTGGGAATGGATAGATTCCGTTACTAATTATGCGCTGCTCTATACCATAATGTAAGTCAAGTGGCGCTCTGTCAGGAAGAGCATTATCGCACGATGGATTTTTCCGTCAATAATTCAGCAAAGTAATGTTTACCAACGCAGAGCGTAGATTCGTTTTGTTAGGCAGAGCAGGGGATGAGCCCGACTCATCATTGAATCGTTCTTAAAGGGGTAGCCAAATTGGTCTGCCCTCTTGTTTTGCTTGTATTACTTGACAAGTAAAGTATTAGGTGATATAATTAAATTATGGAGGAAAACATGCCTTTCTTTCAAATCATTACGTGAGATTTTACCGATTTTCAGAATTGAAATATTTATTCGAAATTCAGAATTTAAAATTCAAAATTCACCAATATAGTGGTTTGAAAGAAGGGTATGTCGCTCTTCATCCTGAACAGAAATTCCTCATGAAAGCCATGTCATGGGAATTTCACGGAAAACAAGGAGAAAGCACATGGCTGCGACAATTGTTCGTTCATTATGGACGGGAACCAGAGGGGTTCTGGACGCCGGCTTGCCCGAAGACTGGGATGAGGCTTTTGCCATCGTAAGCGGAACGTTCCGCGAATCCGAGCAAGAAGCCATCCGTGCCGACATGCCGACCCAAGATGCTGTCGAGCTTTCCATCGACAGCTGAACAAAAACGCAGTTCTAAACTCATACTGCGATCTAAAAATGAGATAACATATAAAGCTCTGCGCTAATCCTAATCCGTGCAGAGCTTTTTTCATGTAGAAAATATTGACATATGGTAAAAATTATGTTAAATTATTGGAGTTGTGCAACAGGGTGTTGCACATGCTTCTTTGACAATCAATCAGCTTGAAACAGAGTATTTCTTTTTAACGAAATGGAGAATGAGTATGGCGACTGGCAGTTTGATTTTTGCTGAACAAGAATTATATGATGCTTTTCCAACAAACGCAGAAATTCGTCAGCCTCGGTCCATTCAGCGTGATGCAATTGTTGCTATTGCCAATGGTGCGCGTCTGCTAGAGCTACCAACGGGAACGGGTAAAACCGCCCTTCAGTACATGGTGGCTGCAGCCAGTCTGAATAAACTAGAAGACGGCGAAACTGTTTTCTGGATTTTTCCCACTAAGGCACTGGTTCAACAAGCCAAACAAATGCATCCGTCCATTGTAACAATTTATGGTAAACAAGAACATCCTTGCATTTGGGCGGCGGAGGATTTTGAAGAAGATCCGACCCAACCGGTGACTCGTATTCAACTTCCTGTCATCTATGATGACAAGGGTGTTTCTCGCGTTAGTGAGATTCCGCAGGTTTTGTGCGTTGACTGTCCGCACTTTGTTAACCAGGAAACTGGCCAAACTAATGTGCCGGGCAAGCTCGGCTGCACGTACTATCAACAGACTCGTGAGGCCAAACGCGGTGGAGGCATTATCGCCTGCACCATGTCATTCTATATTTTTGCCAAGCTCTTTGCTCGGCGGAAAGCAGACGACAGCGTGCATCAAACGGCTTATGGTCGGGTATCAGTTCTTGTGATTGATGAGGTCCATCGCTTTTCTGATGTTATTCGGTATACATTGTCTTACGACATCTCCGATTGGCATGTGCAGAAAGCGATTGACCTGCTCAAACGCATTGACGCTCCCGAGTACAAGGACTTACGCAAGTTCCTAAAGGCGCTCAATGATATCGCTACGGCGCATGCAAAAGAGCCTCAAAAGGAGCACTTGCTCACGTCTGAAGAGATCACTAAACTGATCGCTATTTTGGCAGAAATTGATCCGAAAGTGCTTGATCCCAAGCGCATTAATGAGGCAGTCAGAGCTGGATTGATTGACCGTAAAAAGGATTTTTGCGAGATCAAGCTCATTGAAGTTCTAGCTCGTGACATCAGACGTTACATCCATACGCTAGAGTACGCGCTGCCTGGAGAAGAACGAACTGATGTGGCTGGTGGTGAAACTATTAGCAAGCGTGGAGGACCGCTTAACTATAGCTGTTCCTATTTCAAGGAAGAGTTGGGGGAGAACGATAAAGTCCAAAATAAGCTGGTGCTTCACTGTCACTACGTGGCTCCTTTGGTACGCAGGCGTCTCAAAGCGCCTACCACACTGTCGTTTTCGGCAACAATCGGCAAACCCGAGATATTTGCTTGGGATAGTGGTGTTATTAACCCCAGTGTTATTAAGGAAGAGTTTCATTCTGCTCCTTCAACTTTTCCGACCAAAAATCGGCGAATATATCTACCGCAAGACGTAGAGGATTTGTCCATGAGGTCCGACCCAACGGGTCGGAAACGGACAAAGACTTTGCGTCAGATCGCCAAGGGTTGCCGGGAGTTGGCTCAAAAGCATATTCGTAGTCTGGTACTTGTTCCATCAAATGACGAGCGCCAGAAATTTATGCGTATGGCTGTTGAGGAAGGCGTAGAAGCGCTGACCTACTCGGAAGATTTATTAGCCAAAGATGCTGCAAGAAAGTTTGCCAAGGATGGTGAAGGGGAAGTACTTGTGGGTTGCGTGGCTCACTATGGAGTGGGTCTTGACCTACCCGACGGTACTGCCTCTGTCATCTGGTTCTTACGTCCAGGATACGCTGACCCTGAAAGTGCTGCAACTCAGTTTGAGATTCAGCGTTTCGGAGAAGGCGGCTATTGGAAGCGCCAGTATTACAAAGTAATGCTGGAAGCTCAACAGGCAATGGGGCGCAATATTCGCGGTCCGAAAGATCGGGGAGTATGCTTCCTAATGTCAACCGCTTTTCAAAAGTTTGTGTACCATGGACTACCCGAGTGGCTTCAAGGCGCGTATGTGCGGGATAAGATGCTAGACGAGTGCCTGGAAGACACGATGAAGTTACTTAGTTAATATCGTAACCCGCGATTGAATGTTGTGGTCTCGCGTCAACCACAGCAAATTGAAACATGGGACGGATTTCATCCGTTACTGATATCGCAGTGCAGAAATACAGAGATGTATTTTTCTGCACTGCGATTTTTTCTGTTTTGCTACGCCACGTAGCACATAGTGAAATAGTAGTATCACGAAGTTCGGGATGGACAACTCCATCATTGATACGGCAAAATACGGTGGATCAAAGTAAATTGCTGTATTTCTATTATGCGTGTGCATGTAGAGTACACCACCTGATGAATGTAAATTCGTTATTAATTTTCCAGTACTGATCTGTTCTGTTGAGCACCGTGTCGTCAAGCAAAACAAGTCGTTACAAACCGGCTAACGGATTAGTTCCGTTATTGATTGCAAGCTGAGTATGGTTAAGCGGTGCAAATTGCAACTCCCCGAAATATTCTGCCCAATGGATTGATTCCGTTATTGATTGTTCTTTTTTAAGGTCCCGCATATTTATTTTGCAGGGCTTTTTATTTCTTCGGCAGAATGCCGCCCGGAGTCCCGACCCGCAGTCGGGACGTAGGAAGAAACATAAATCATAGCTCGCATTCGCACAAGCGAATGCGAGCGGTACTCCGACTTTGTCGGAGTACCCTGGGGTTTTGCCCTAGGGATTTCTATTTTAGACTGAGAGAGGAATAAAAAATTACAAAAGAGAGTTCGTAATTTTTTATGACGAACGAACGATGAAAATATATTTTGTATATTTTTTTTGAAATAATATTAAAATTATTTTACAAAAAAGTTATCCACTCTTATTTATTTTTTTAAAGATTGTTATAATACATTAACGGCCGAAAAAATAAAAAAATAAATAATAAAACTAATGGCTACAAAAAAGAAAAAGGCAAAAAAGGGTAAGAAGAAGAGGTAGTTCTTTATCAAAGAATCGGTTTCCTAAAAAATAACCGATTTTTTGATAGATGGGATATAAAATTTACTTTTTAAAAATAGCAAATGATTTTATGTCTCCTTTTAAAACTTTTCTGTTTTCAAACGTAACGTATCGTGATTTCCTATCAATAAATTTATCGACAAACTCTTTGCCATTTTTTAAAACTACTTTTACTCGTTTACCCTTTTTAGCTGCGGTATGTGGAGTTCTCATATTCCAATTATACACCCCGATTGATTTTTTAGAAAATTTATTGTATAATAATATTATGAATGAAATAATGAGTAAAGAGCAATTCTTAATAGAACATAACAAATTATCTCCTGTAAACCTACAAACTACCTTTGCAGGGCTTACGCTTTTCCAAACAACTAAAAAACCTCTTTTAAAAGATGGCAATTGGTCACTTAAATTAAGAATTCCACTTATTTCGTGGATGAGCACCTTGCCACTGGTGAGAGCCAAGTACGTAAGAAAATCAACAAAGCAAGAATTTAAAAATTATCCAGAGACTCATAATGTGTAGAAAATATCTATGAAAATAAAAAATCGTCTTTCAGACGATTTTTTGGTATAATTCTATTTGGTATATCTATTAAGATAAATAAATCTATGAATCTATCAATAATTGTTAATCAAATTTTTAGTATTCTTACTATTATTGCCCAACTGGGTAGCATAGCATTATTGGTTTTTTTATTTACGAAAAAGCCCGCATGGATGAGTGTAATTTCTAAAAGAGCCTTTATATTAGCATTCTTAGTAGCACTAGTTGCCACGTTGGGAAGCTTAACCTATTCAGAAATTCTTGGATATGATCCGTGTAAATTATGCTGGCTTCAGAGAATTTTTATGTATCCACAAGTAATACTTTTAGGAATGGCGCTATGGAAAAAGGACGATAAAATAACTGATTACTCATTGGTGTTATCAGTAATAGGTGGCTTCATCGCACTCTATCATTACTTGCTTCAGCTAGGTATTGCTCCTGCTGTGCCATGTTCTGCAGTTGGTTACTCAACTACTTGCTCTAAGCAGTTTGTTTTAGAATATGGTTATATTACTATTCCTATGATGGCGTTATCGGCCTTCATACTAATTACGTTACTGCTTTGTTTACATAAAATATGCAATAAGTCTAATCAATCTTCAGTGAAATCTTATTAAAAATTGCATAAATATTTTACTGGTATTACAATAAAGGTGTATTTTACAAAAAAGGTCGGATGAAAGTCGTATAAAAAAGAAAATATAAAATAAAAACATACTATGAATAATATCAATAAATATATTATTACTACTGCCGCTGCAGGTACATTATTATTTTCTGGTCTTTTTGTTTCTGCTCAATATTCAGCAAATACTGGAGAAGTGAGATCATCGGTAAAGAATGAAATGCAACAGGTGCGTGAAAAAACAGCTGCAGATATGCAGAAAATGCGTGAGGGTATGCAGCAAAAGATATCTGAAATTAAAGATAAGAGAAAAATGGAAGCAGCTACGAAGGTTGCAAATCAACTAGAACGGGTTAATACGGTTTGGACAGGTCATTTTAATAACGTATTAGATCACTTAAGTACGGTATTAGAAAAAGTAAAGTCACGAGCAGCTAAAGCAGCAGCAAATGGTAGTGATGTCGCAGCAACTAACGCAGCAGTTCAAAAAGCATCTGATGCAATTACTGCAGCAAGAACTGCAGTTGCAGCCCAAGCTCAAAAAACCTATACTGTTGATACTGCAACTATAACTGGGTCTACGAGTACCACTGCTGGACAAGATAATTTAGTTAGTAAGTTAAGATCGCAGTTTAAAACATTGAGAGAACAATTGTTTAGCGACTTAATGGGGCTGCGCGATGGCGTTATGAAAGACGCTAGAACAAGCGTTCAAAATGCTCTACAAACATTGCAGCAAGTTCCAGATGTCGATAAGGAACCAGCAACAAATTCAAATAAATAATTTTACAATGAATTACAAACTAATTATTATTGCAATTATTGTCATTTTGGTTATTGTGTTTGGGGCTTGGTATCTTTATTCAGGACCTGGTTCACAAACGCAAGTTGGTCAACAGATACAATCTGATACAACTTCAAGTATTGCAAATGATTTAAATCAAACGCCAGATGACTCTGCGGCAAACAGCGAATTTAATGCGCTTGACCAAAGTCTTCAAGGTTTTTAGATAAATATTTTGCATAACAAAAGCGCCCCGATGTGCATTGGGGCGCTTTTGTTTTTCGTGCCGTAAAGTATTTATATAACTATTGACAATATTATATAGGTATGCTATTATTAAAAAAGATAGCAGGATGTGTATTTCGCTGTCATTATATATAGAGTACATTGTCAAAAATTCACGGGGAAATGAAAGGGGAAGAAACATGAATTGGTTAGATGCATGGGAAGCCTTGACGGATGAATCGAGGAGCGCTGCGAAAAAGGGTGTCGTTGGTTTTATCATCCTTCTTAGCCTTTTTTCTGGCTGCAATTGGGTGTCTAACAGGCACCAAAGGGCGGCTCTTGAAGAAAAGCAGGAGGCTGACAAGCTTGCACTCATCGACCAGCAGGTCAAGCTAATCATCGCTCAGAAGCTAGCTCCAGAGAAAAAAGAGCTCGAGGATGAGCTTAAGTACGCCAAGGAGAAGAATGACGCGGACAAGAAGGCGGCGAAGGAGAAAGAGATTCAAGACCTCAAGGATGCAGCTGCAAAGGAAGCTGCTGATGCGGTCGAAGCTGAAAAGAAGGAGCTCAAGAAACAACAGGATGACCTCAAGAATCAACTGGCCAAAATCGCGGCAGCAAAAAAGGAAGCCGACGATAAAGCCATGATCGATGCAAAGGTTCAGGAGCTCCTCGCCATAGAGCTCAAAAAAGTCAAAGCTGCCTATGTGCCCAAGAGCACGGTATCTCTTACAGAAGTCAGTGAAAAACTTTCCAATGCCTGGATTAGCCTTGATGCCGATGGGCGTCAGGACTACCGATGCTGGAAGGGGACTCCTGGCTTAGCAAAGCGCTACTCTCAAAGGATGGCGCTTTGGCAGCAATGGTGCCACTGGGCAATGGCTAATGCTCGGGGCGGTTACATGGCTGAACCTGATCCACCTAGCTCTATTGCAGTACCCCCGGGAGGAGGGAACGGAAGTGCCCTTTTCCGTGGAGGTCAATTTGTGCTTCCAAGGGAGAAGAAAAAAATATAAGCCCGTTGAGGGTTCAACAGTAACAATGCCCGGTGAGGAATGTATCTCCCGGGCTTTTTTTTGTCATAAAATTATGATAGGATATTAGTGAAATAGGGGTGTGGTGAAATGGTATCATAAGGGTCTCCAAAACCCTTGGTCTGAGTTCGATTCTCAGCACCCCTGCAACTTATTGTGCGACAAACTACAGTATTTTTTATGAAAATAACAGTTTGCGGAAGTATGGCATTTGCCAAAGAAATGATGATAACAAAAGACCAATTAGAAAAACTGGGACATATTTGTTTTATACCAGAAAGCACTGATAATTATGCAGAAGGCAGAATGGAAAAAGTAAGCGGCTCTGAAAGTGCTGAAAGAAAAATAGCCAACAACTTTATTCGCAAGCACTATAAATTGATAACTAATTCAGATGCAATCCTTGTATTAAATTACGATAAAAAAGGGGTTAAAAATTATGTTGGTGGGAACTCTTTAATGGAAATGGGATTTGCTCACGTCCATAACAAAAAAGTATTTCTATTAAACCCCGCCCCCGAACTTTCCTATACCGATGAAATCAATGCAATGACTGATATGGTGGTTAATGGCGATTTGCATAAAATCGCTTAATGGATTTACAAAAATCAAAACTTAATGTATTATAATCCTTTCTCAAAGACGTTCTTTGATAACCAAAAGGAGAAAAACTATGAGTGTAAAGAAGGCAACTTTCGGCAATCAGGTGCTTGAATTTTACAAAACACTCGTCCCTCCAACCATTCGGGTAAAAGGGGTTAAAGTAATTCAACCGCACAAGAACGAAGAAGTGTGGGTGAATATGGAAAAGTTTTTCAATAAGTTTTTCCAAGACACCAAACAGCGTGTGTTTGTAATCGGTATCAATCCAGGACGGCTCGGTTCTGGGACTACGGGCGTTCCGTTCACTGACCCGATTGAACTTGAAAATTCCTGCGGTATTGCCAACACTTTGGCAAAGCGTAGGGAAATGTCTTCTGAATTTCTCTACAAATTTATTGCAAAGTGGGGCGGTCCTGGCACATTTTACAAAGTTTTCTTCTTCACGGGAATGTTACCACTCGGCTTGATTCGTGATGGGAAAAATTGCAACTACTACGACTCGCCCAAACTGCTTTCGGCGGTAAAACCTTTTATGGTTGAAACGCTAACCAAACAGTTTACCTTCGGTGCAAAGGAGGAAGCGGTCATCATTCTTGGGAGCGGAAAGAACTATAAAGTGTTTCAGGAACTAAACAAGGAACACAAATGGTTCAAGGATGTGTATGTCTTGGAACATCCAAGATTTATTGTACAATATCACAGCAAAGACCTCAAAAAGTATCTGAAAAAGTATCAAGATACTTTCTCTCAAGCACTCTCGCAGATTTGATAAAACTACGAAAGTAATGTAATATTTCAGCATCGTGGCTCTGTTTCCAGCACCTTGAAAGGAGAACGCAATGAACGCAGAACAGATTATTAAAACCCAGCTTACTTTCTACCGAGAAGGTAATGCAGGGTGCTTGTTCGCCGCCCACGCATCAGCCGAACCTGAAAAGTTTGGATGGCACTTTGTCGTCAGTGATGTTGACCAAAAACAGATTGAAACTCTCATTCAGTCGGCGGTTGGCGATGAAAAGGTTTCAACGCAAAGCATCATCTTCCCCAAAGTTTTGACGTGGGAGGACTTGAAGGGACTTCTGCTTACTCTGGTGAAAATCCCAACCATTTCTCTCGGACAAGAGGACGAATGCGAGGGAAGTGCGTGTCTGGGCTACCGACTGAAAATTGAAGCCGACTCGTCTTGGATTTTGGGTTTTGGAGGGTTTGATTTCCTTCCCAAGACCCGCCAATCACTGTTTACTGAAATCGTCTTTCGGTGCAAACCGAAGCCCGAATATCAGCAGGTGATGAAGGAGTCCGAGAAGGGTGTCCTTCACGTTGCCCATATGGATATGCAGGGTATGCGTGAAAACAAGTTCAAAGCTCTCTGGTATGGTTCTATGAACCACGTTGAGGAAATACTTGGCAGGTCTTCGGACTTGCGAAGCAAAGCGAAAACGACTTTCGCTATTCCGACCAACCTCTACGAAGAGTTGAAAAAGGGCACTCCGTGAGGAAAAGCCAAGACCGTGTGTTCGCTCATACGGTCTTTTTTTTAACCAAGACCCGAACAACAAAGGAGGGTGATATGAAAAGCCAGTTGAGTGGAAAGTTCTCAAAAAAGGACAGTGGTATCTTCGCTTTGCGAAAGAAGCTGATAAAAGCGGGGATTGAAATTGAGTTCCCGTTCAGTGATGGGATTGTCGGAGAATACAAAGGCATTGCAATGACCTTTGTGCCGACCCCAGAGCGGACATTCTATGATGTGGAACTTGCTTTCTTTGAGGCAATCAGAAGAAATCCAATCCATATTGTGCATAACAAGCACGATAAGGATTGTGGATACATTGGCGAGAGTGCAAGTGCGGAAATCGCTTACGCCATACTGCACGGCAAGCCAGTTGTTCTTCTGTATAAGCCGACATTTTCCGACAAGGTTCACTTGGCGGTAAAGAGGTTGATTGAAACCAATATCAGCAATCTCTTTATTAAAAGGTTGGACTTGCTGTCCAAACAAAAAATGGCAACCTATCTTTGGGAAGCCATTGAAAACTTTTCAGGAGAATACACCTACGACACCGAAACTGAAATCAGTGTTATGGGGTGTATTACTGATTTGTTTGCCCAATACAAATCAAAATAGAGGTCAGGGACGTTGCGAAAGTAGCGTCCTTTTTTATTTATAAAAAAAGCGTGCTATTCACACGCTTTGGCAATGAGTTCTACTTTTTCATCAAGTGTCTGGGTTGCATCAAGATTGATGACTGGGATTTGCCCTAAATCAATATCAACCCTCTCTGCGACATCCGATTGCAGACGACTTGAAATCATTTCTTGGCTATCACTACGTTCTTGCATCCTTTTAATTTTCAATTCTTCCGTGATTGAAATACGCACAACGATGATGTTTTCAAATCCCAAGTCAATAAGTTCTTTGACAGCATCTAACCTCAAAGCTACAAGTAGGGAGTGCGTGTCAGAGTGCATATCAACTTTTCTTCTGCCATAATAATCGCCATTGGCGGTTTTCTTGACTGGCAGAAGGTCTGGGTTATCAATGAAGTATTCTGCGGGGCAGAAATGATAATCCACCCCATCAACTTCGCCAGCCCTCGCCGACCTGCTTGTGCAAGTGATTATCCTTTTGAACTTATCAGGATACCTTTTAACAAGCTCGTTGATAGTTGTCGTTTTACCGCTACCGCTTTCCCCAACGAATACCAATATTTTTTTCATCGGTCATCTCCTTGCGGGTTATGGAAAGAACTGTTTGTGAAATCACATTAAAGTAGTTTTAGTTTTTTTGCAAGCATAGGATTTGTAAAAAACCCAAAATCGGGTTAAAGTGAAGCCAATATAGCAGTTCTAACTGCTTCTAATGCCCACTGCATTCATAATTTTAATACCAATTTTTGAGATTAAAATTTGAATAGATAAGCTGAGAAGCGAACTCCACAAAGGGGGTCGGGGAAATTGGGTATTTCCCCGTGGAGGAAATTATTCTCCACCAGAGGGCGGATCCGTCCTTTGGCGGAAAAACTAACTGGGTTTTGAAGGAGCGAGTGTAAACGAGCGACGAGTTCTAGTCCCGCGAAGCGGGACGGATTCTCAGCACCCCTGCCAACATATGCTAAGTCGGGTAACTGAGGCGTAGATAACTTTCCCTTTGATATCATACCGGCTGCTTTGCCGTCCGAAGCCTTTTTATCCCTCGTAGCTTTAGCGAAGTGGGAGGCGAAGGAGGGAGCGCAGCATTCAAACCAAAAAAACCAACCTTTATTTCTGGTTGGTTTTTTGTTAGAATTAGAACAATGTAATTAAATATTAGAGATAACATGAAAATAGCTATTAACTTAACGAGAGAAAAAGTAGGAGGCATTACTTCTTCAAATATTAATCTTATCAATTATTTATATAAGCTTAACTATGAGTTTACCGGCATAGAATTAGTAAGCCGTGTTCATATGGAAGGCCCTGCGTTATTCAGGTCGTTTACCCCGGAAATATTTGACCATCACATTATTAGTACCCATCATTTGCCGTTAAAGAATATTTTACGGCGCAGTAATTCCTTACAGGAAGTTAAAAAAGCCTATCGGGAACCCATAAGAATTATTCGAAAGATTCTGCGTGAAAGCTGCCCGGATGTAGTGCTCTTAAGCGGTACCTACTATTTGCCTTGGCTCATTTCTATTGCGGCGAAAGCTGAAAAGATTCCGGTGGTATTATGGTATTCGGGAGTATTGACCAAGGAAATGGAACATACATCGCCAAGAATCAGAAGGCTCTTTCTATGGATAGAAAAAGCTATTATGAAAAATGCCTCACAGACGATTTTTCCTTCAGAGCTTTGCAAAAAGACCGTAGAGCAGCTTGTTACTAAAAGAAAAATACATAACGGCTATGTTATACCCAACCCTATGGCCAGTATTTTCACTGACCCCAGCGTGGTTGATGATTCTCAGGATCGCACTATTGCCGCAATTGGTAGAGATTCTAAAATCAAGAATTTCGACAAGTTTTTTGAACTGGAGCGTGAATTACAAAAACGTAATTGGCGGCATACATCCTCTTTTGTAACCAATCCTGATGCCAATTTGGAACGCATGCCAAAATCCATCCAAGTATTGCCCTCTATGAAGCCGTATGAACTCAAGCAGTTTTATTTGAAACAGGGGCTGATTATTTGCCCTTCAATCTTTGAAACATTTGGCAATGTGCCCATGGAAGCCACCTGTTTGGGAGTACCTGTCCTGGTGAGTGAAACGATGGGTTGCGCGGAAATTTTAAAAAAAGTAGGCTTGTCTAATATGGTTATTTCGTTTGATGATATAGCAAAAGTTGCCGATAGAGTTGAACAATTATGCGACCAGGAAATTCTGCCTAAACAACTTAACGCACTTAAAAAACTGTTAGATACCAATGTGGTGAGCGAGGAAATAAGAGTAGTGCTTAATGAAACAGCAAAAAAGAAATTCCAATAATGCAACATCAGTGGCATCAAAAAATATCTCTGAAGTTTTCCGTGAGCTTAAATCCAATGAGCAGGGGTTGAGTTAGCCTACAAAAGTTTAAATTTCTATAGGTAGATGTTAGATAAAGGTATAAAAACAAAAACGTATATAATGGGAGCAATCCTTTTTTTGTTTTTAGCGTGGGAAATTTTTGTTCCTCAATCATTGCGTTCGGTTCCCGAATCTGTTGTTACTATTACTAAAGGAATGGGCTATAAAGATATTTCTTTAGAATTAAAAGAGCAGGGGATTTTCAAAAATACTTTAGCCTTTAATGTGTATGTAGTTGTTTCTGGAAATTACGGTAGATTGCAATCTGGCAGCTATAATCTTTCTCCGTCAATGTCTCTTTTTGCCATAGTTGAAAAATTCTCATCCGGTGATGTTGTTAAAGAAAAAGTTACTATTCCTGAAGGTTGGGATATTAATCAAATAGCGCAATATTTTGAACAAAGAAACATAGCTTTGGCAAAAGAATTTTTAGATGTAGCTAACAAAGATTGGAGTGGTGAATTTGATTTTTTAAAAGACAAACCTAAAAATTTGAGTTTAGAAGGATATATTTTTCCTGATACCTACTATCTTTCAATGAATACAACAACCGAAGAATTTTTAAAAATAGCACTTGATAATTTTAGTAACAAGGTTGGTTCTGATCTACTCGTAGAAATAAAGGCGCAACGTAGATCTTTGTTTGAAATAGTTACCATGGCTTCTATGATTGAAAAGGAAGTCATATTGCCTGCTGACAAAAAAATTGTTTCAGGAATATTATGGAAAAGAATACAGGGAGGCATGCCACTACAAGTTGATGCAACGGTTAACTATGCAACAGGTAAAAAAGATAGTAGGGTTAGCCTAGGAGATACTAAGGTAGATTCTCCTTATAATACCTATAAATATTACGGTCTACCAAAGGGGCCAATTTCAAATCCTTCAATAGAATCAATATGGGCTGCTATATATCCGACAAAAACAGACTATTGGTACTATCTTTCAGCCCGTGATACTGGCAAAACCATTTTTAGTAAAACACTTGATGAGCATAATTTAGCTATTGCAAAATACCTAAGAAAAGATTGACATATCTTTGTTTATAGACTATTATTTAATTAAGAATAGCCGCAGACAGTAGGTACTTTAATTTACTAAATAATGGGAAAAGGAAAGTAAAAGCGATTCTTTGTGATGTCTTGGTGGCTCTTGGGGTCACAGAGAAGAGGCTCGCTAATGCTTAAACCTTTTTCCATATCTAGCCTGGGGTGTTTGTGCATAGGCACCACCCCAGGCTCCCATTATTTAGTAAATTAAAGGTAAACCCTATCGAGGTCCCGATGTTTTATACGGGATCCCGTATGCCGATAAAATCGGCATCGGGACAAATCAATATCAAATAGATTATTTTGATGTGTTTGTCCGTCTGTAAACGGGCTTTTGTTTTAAATTAGAACATGCCGCAGTAGTAGAATTTCTGGAAGAAATTCACTACACGGCTACCCCGTAGAGAATTTTGACTTAAATAGATGAATTAAATTTAC
>Ga0209542_10013531_pt1 | contig 14042 bp, 13 predicted proteins | sample RifCSPhighO2_01_FD_184028 | JGI IMG/M metagenome (GOLD analysis project Ga0209542, IMG submission 184028) | Soil microbial communities from Rifle, Colorado - Rifle CSP2_plank highO2_0.1 (SPAdes) (version 2) | ecosystem: Environmental > Terrestrial > Deep subsurface > Rock core/Sediment ...
ATTCATCACCGCGTGGTACCGTGATTTCAGCACCATCGACCGATTGGAAAATACTCCACCCACCACCTTTTCCGGAAGCGGCACTTATCCTGGGCTGCCCGCGTGTTATCATGAACCCATGCCGACCCCCATTGATCTCCGGAACCTCAAAGGCAGGGTGCGTCCGACGATTGATCCGTCGCACGAGTTCCCCGCTCCCAAGCACGAGGAACTCCTCGCGGCGCCGGAACGCCTGGACGAACCCGCGACCGCCGCCGATGCGTTCCCCGGCGCGCTCATCGTATGGGAAGCGCCGGAGTTCGATTACCGCCCGGAAAGCGCGACCAACATAACCATCTTGAGTATTTTCCTCTTCGCGGGCGCTGTTATCGCAGCGCTCTTCAAGAGTTATATCTTCGCGGTCTTTCTCGTACTCGCCGGATCCCTCGCGCTTGCCTCTGCCCGCCGCACGCCGCGGATGATAACCATAGCCGTCACGGGACGCGGCATCACCGTGGGCCGCGGGCATCATGACTTCAGCAACTTGAAGTCGTTCTGGATATCCTACGATCCCCCGCTCTTCAAGGAGCTCATCCTCGAATCAAAAGGCACGTTTACGCCGACTATCCGCATCCTCCTCGGTGACGCCGACCCGGTCGAGCTCCGCGAAGTGCTCGTGGGCTTCCTCAAGGAAGAGCGCCGCGAGGAAACGCTCATCGATATCCTGGCCAAACGCGCCGGATTCTGATAGAACGGGGAGGCGCGCTGCCGAAGCGGCACGCATCATCGGGCTTTGCGCGCCGTGATGCGCTCGACGATTTCCTGTCCCCATAGTTCAACGGATAGAATGCGAGCTTGCGGAGCTCGCGATCGAGGTTCGATTCCTCGTGGGGACATCCAATACAAAAAGTTCTGACGACCGAGAAGGATTAGTATGCAGATCCGCGACATTCCCCGTTTAAAGCAAATCAACGGTCGTGCCTGCGGGCCAGCGGCTTTGCAAATGGTTTCGAACTACTTTGGTAAACAAGTATCACAACAGGAAATCATCCGTGGCATCGGCGGGCTTAAGAAATATGGAGCGCGAACTATCCAACTTGCTACTTTCGCAGAGAAGCAGGGACTGCGAGTCGAATGTTTTTCATATAACCGAAAACTTGCCAGAGGTCTTGCGAGAGTTAAGAAACCGTCTCGAATCAACATTCTACGGTTTCTGAAGCGGAAGATTCCGGTTATTCTAGCCGTACGTCAATTCCTTCTCGATAAAGAACACCGTCTACCAAAAACGAACGAGGGCCATTTTATTGTCATTACCGGCCGTACGAACGACGTGTATCAGTACATCGACCCAGAAGATGGAAAACAGCACAAAATTAAAGAAGACGATTTACTCTTTGCGTGGCATAACAACATATTAGACTCAAGCGCATATCTACTCGTTGTCTGGAAATAAGCCCCGATCGAGAGGCCTCATATGGTAGAGCGAAGACGCTTGATTTTTCACCAGAAAGGCATATAATGAAATGGAAATATGAAGAAACTCACGACAAAAGACAAAAAAGAAATATACCGATTGCGAGCTCTGTTCCCAGACAAAGTGGGAGTGCGCGTGCGCCGCTCAAAAGATGGCGGCTTTTCCGCTGAAGTAACAGCGTTCCCGGGAGTTTTCACAGAAGCGGATACTTTTTCCGAGCTTATGGGGATGATCAACGATGCGGTGATGACGTATTTCGAGGTTCCCGCAAAATACGTTTCGTTTATGCCGAATTATATTCCGCCGTTAAAGACCGCTCAAGAATTCGGCGCGTTCCCCGTATTGGAGAAAGAAAAAAATCTTCGTCTTGAACTTGCTAGCCAATCGTGAGCAGGAGAATCCGCGTTACGATCACCGACTGCTCGTACCAAACACTGATACGCATTGCGCTGCAATGCGGTTTTACGCTCTTTGAAGGAAGAAAACATTGCAAAGTGAAAACGCGAGATGGCCGTTTTGTCACTATGATCCCGAGGCACAATCGAGTAAAACGCGAAACAGCAAGAGGTATCGTTGATGCCATGAATTCATCCGGAGCTAATATTAGTTATTCTTGAGTGACAGGAGCGACCAGCCCGAGGGGGTTCATACGGTTGAGTGAAGCGAGTCCTCAAAACCCCTCTCAAACCCTCAACCTCAAAGGCCCGCCCGTACCGGACGCCGGCCCGACAGGGTCATCCGCCCGGACGAACCTCCGTTCGGACGGGTTCTGGCGGGGTACGTTCGGGCGGGTTCGCGACCGGGCCACAGACCAGTTAAAGAGGCAAAGAGGGAGTTGTGCTAGAATCACGAGGCATACTCACCCCAGATGTTAACAATACATTCGCTTGAATCTTTACACCCCATAACGATACAATGTTATCGTTGGTTGGTTCGGGGTTTCATTTATTCCTAATGTCGAATCGGAAAAAATATTATAAAAGTATGAAAATTGATACAGAAGAGGTGCTGGCGGCGGTGAAAAGCAATAAAAAGGTTATCCTCGCCTTTGTGGTCGTTCTGGCGATAGGCGCGGCGGCTTATTATTTGCGCGGCTTGGTTATCGCCGCTACCGTCAACGGCACGCCTATCAGCAGACTGAGCGTCATTCGCCTGCTCGAGAAACGATCCGGCAAGAATGCTTTAGATGTGCTTATCACCCAGATGCTGATTGAGAGTGAAGCCAAAGCCAAGGGAATAACCGTAAGCGGCGACGAGCTCGATCAGGCGATCAAAGATATTGAGACCCAGATTGCCGCGCAGGGCGGCACGCTCCAGGCCAATCTGCAGCAGAGCGGCATGACCGACAGTGAATTCCGCGATCAAATTACGATCCAAAAAAAGCTGGAAAAACTTTTGGGCGACAAGATCAGCGTTTCGGATCAAGAAGTTGAGCAATATATCAAAGACAACAATATCACCCTGCCGCAAGGACAGGAGTCAGAGAGCAAAAAACAACTGGGAGATCAGCTGCAACAGCAAAAACTGAATAGAGAAGCGCCGCAGTTCATCACCGACCTGAAGGCCACGACTACCATTCGGTACTACGTGGACTACGGAACGACGAATTGAGCGTCGTGCGGAAATGCATTTCGATTCGCAATCTCATGTATGCCTGGGGTGGGATTCGAACCCACACGGCCTTTCGGCCAATCGGTTTTAAGCCGATCGCGTAAACCTGTTCCGCCACCCAGGCGCGTATCGCGTCCGCGTCAGTTTGTCGACGAACTTTTCGAGCGGAGTTCGCCAATCGTCTTCCAGTTGCGTGAAGAGTAATTTCAGAATCACCTGTTGATCGCGATTCAACTTTCGGCGTCCCAGCATTTTCAGCTTGGCGAATATTCTCCGGTCCTGCGCCTCGGGGAAAACGTACTTCGTTTTTGGCGTCGGGGGGATTTTCATGAGGCACCGGGGGGATTCGCACCCACCGCATAGGAGTTTTGCAGACTCCCGCCTTACTTCTTGGCTACGGTGCCAGGCCTCTATGCGGGAGGGGCCGTTCGGCGTTCGCCGCCGCCGCACGGCTGGGGCTCTGTCGCGATGTTGAAAATACCACGGAGGTGATGCGTTTTCAATCGCTTGCCGGATGTTCGCCGAGGAGTTTCTCGACGCGTTCCCTGCGCTTTTCGTCAATATCGGCGGCGAATGTTATCTTCGGCACCGGGCGCATGCGGAGCGCGCGGTTCAGGAGGCGCTGCACCGAGCCGACCTGTTTTTGGAGTTCGGCGAATGCAAGCGCTTCTGCTTCCTCTCCTCCGCCGAGAATGGAAACGAATACCGTTGCGTAGTACAGGTCGTGCGATGCCGAAACGCGCGTCACCGTGACGAGCGCCCCCTCGGGGAATTGCACCTCGCGGGCGAGTATCCCGGCGACCACCTCGCGGATGAGTACGTTCACTTTTTCGACGCGTCGCGGATCTGCCACGGATTTTCAGAGCGTCGGCGTTATGCGTTCCTCGGTGAAGAGCGCGAGCGTATCTCCGACCGCGATGAAGATGTCGGCTGTTGCGAGAATGCCGAACTCCTGGCCCTCGCCCACTTCCGCGACTTGCCGCCGCTGACTCTGCAGCTCGCCGATCTTTCCCCTGCCGACGACGCGCTGGTTGCGTACGACATCAAACTGGGCATTCGCCCGCATGACGCCTTTTTCGACTTTGCCCCCCACGATCTGCTTCCCGCGTTCCTCCTTGAAAAGCGCGAGAACCTTCGCGCTCCCGCGGTCAATGCGCTGCAACTCCGACGGCGCCATCGCGACCATGGCCGCCTTGATGGCGTCGCTGAGCTCATAGATGACGTCGCTCGTCACGATGATAACGCCGTGCCGATCCGCGAGTTCGCGTATCGCCGACGGCACCTTGACCCGGAATCCGACGATGAACGTATTCTTGCTCGCGAGCGCGAGTTTGACATCCGACTCGTTCACATCGCCCGCCTCGCTCTTCAGGATCTTATGTCCGAGCGCCTCGGTCCCGACTTTGGCGAGGATTCCCTCGAGAGCTTCCCGGGAGCCGAGCGTATCCGCCTTGATGATGATGTTCACCACGGTCCGGGAGATGCTCGTGGTGCCGCCGCTCGCTGCTGCCGGCAGTAATCGCGCCTCTTCGGCGTATGCCTCGGCTTCCGCTTTTGTTTTGAATGTCTTGAAACGCTCCCCGAGCGCGGGTGCCGTCCGGAAGCCGATGATGCGAACGGGTCCGCTCGCCTCGGCGCGCTCAATCGGCTCGCCGCGGAAGTCCTCGAAGATGCGTATCGGGGTCACCTGGCCTCCGATGGCGATGTATTCGCCGTGGCGGACGACGCCGTCCTCGATGAGGAGCGTTGCGGCCGCTCCGCGCGTGGACTCAAGATGCGATTCGATGACGACGCCGATTCCCGCGGCGTTCGGATCCCAGGTCGGTTCTTCAAGCTCGGCGAGGAGCAGGACGGTTTCGAGGAGGCGGTCGAGGCCGCGCTTCTCCTTCGCGGATATCTCCACGACCGGCGCGGTTCCGCCGTAGCCCTCGACCAGAATCGAACGCTCGGCCAGTTGCTGTTTCACGCGGTTGGGGTCCGCGCCCGGCTTGTCGATCTTGTTCAACGCCACCACAAAGGGAAGTTCGTATTCCTGGATGATTTTGATTGCCTCGTCGGTCTGGGGTTTGGGGCCCTCGTCGGCGGCGACGACGAGGACGGCGATATCGGCCACATGCGCCCCGCGGGCCCGCATCGCGGAGAATGACTCGTGGCCGGGCGTATCAATAAAGGTTATCTTCTTTCCCCGTTCCTCGATTTGATACGCGCCGATGGCCTGCGTGATGCCGCCCGCTTCCTTCTCCGCGACCTTGCTCTCGCGGATCGCATCGAGGAGCGTGGTCTTCCCATGGTCAATGTGGCCGACGACAACCACGACCGGGGGACGCGCGGTCCGGCCGGGTGCGGCATGTTCAAGTGTTGCGGCGGTCTTGGTCATGATATTAGGGAATGGGTGAGTTGGGACCTTTCATGGCGCGTCCGAGCGCCTGCTTCTCCTCGCCCGAGAGCGGATGTTTCGATGTGCCGTCGGCGATCTCTTTTGCATATACGCGGACTCCTTCGCGGGTATACAAACTCGAAATGATAACGCCGTTCTCGCGACCGTCGAGAAGAGCAAGCGCGAAGCTTTGGTCACCGCCGGTGTTTTCGAATGGATTGAAGCGGATAAATCCTATTTTTCGTATCGCGTCGGGCGCGATACTCTCGAGTGCGGCAAGACGCGGCTCAAGCCGGCTGACGCGCTCTTCCAGGTTCATCTCGCGGCGCAGGACTTCTCCGAGCGCCTCGACGCGCGTCATCGTCTTCTTTCCGAAGACCGCATGCCATTTGCGGCGAAGATCAATATGAAGGAACGCGAGGACAATGAACCCCAAAGCAAGCGCTGCGGCGGCGATGGCGTACGAATCGGCGACGGGGAGAGCGATATTCATAACGACAGCGGTTTTCGAGACCCTGCACAACGCGGTGGGGGCGAGATTCGAACTCGCGAGAGGATTGCTCCCCTGCTGGTTTTCGAAACCAGTGCCTTCGACCGGACTCAGCCACCCCACCGCGTTGTGCAGGGCGAGCCGCCCCAGGCGATGTTAAAATACAGCATCAACCGTAGCATTTTTTGTGCACCGTGGCAACAAAAAATCGTTCGTTGCCGAACATTCTGTGAAGATTAGCTTCACACATTTTTAGCATGCCTGGATCGAGCTCGGCTCGATGGACGGTGCAGGATTCGAACCTGCGGCCCTTGCGATGTAAACGCAATGCTCTACCGCTGAGCTAACCGTCCTGACGCCAACACGTACCGCGAAGCAGTTAATTCGTCCAGCCCAGAGTCGAGAGTATCGAATCGAAGTCGCGTTGGATGGGGTCGTTGTTCGTCGCGGAGCTTACGTCGAAACGGTACGCGCGCCCCGCATGGCTCACGAACGCACTCTTGCGGTAGCCGCCGTTCTCGACGCTGGCGTAGAAACTGCAATACAATCCGCTTTCGCCGGCAATGGTTTTTGAACGGCAGGAATCGGCCGTGCGGAAGCGCGATCCCGCCTGCGATTCTCCCCAGCGTTGGGCAAGTCCCTGAAGGGAAAGTCCGACGGTATTGGAAAGGGCAACGAATTGGAGGTGTGCGGTGCGATCGAGAACGAGATCATCCACCTTTGCGCGGTCCGCCGTTTTGTTGAGCCGGACGAACGTGCCGTCGGGCGTTTCGGTGGTGCTCGAGATGAAATAGCGCGTCGGGTAGCGGATGGAAAATCCGTTCCTCGCGCTGCGGTATGTATGCCACCCCGAAGCGGGCGGCGTTCCTCCCATGCTGCCCGGCGGGATCGTTTCTCCCGACGGCGCGACCGGGATGCCGATAATCGGATTCGGAACGGGTGCGCGTTCTCCGCCGGGCGCTGCCACCGGAGGGAACAGGGACGACAAATCGTCGATGAGGGCAACGTAAAGAACCACGCCGAGGATGAGCGCCACGGCGACGACGCCGATGATGAAAATGCTTTTTTCCTGTCCCGGAAGCATTTCCCTTATGGTACTCTTTTCCCCGTGTGTCTGCATTGAGCGAGCCGGACGCGTCAAGCGAAGTGAGGATTTCGCGAAGCAGGAGAACCTGTTTCACCCAGGAAAATCGGCAAATGTTAATTTTTGTCCCCTCACTTGAAGGTATTCTTTCGGACCTTTTTAAGATACTCATTCCTGCTCATGAGATTCTGCGGATTCCTATCAAGGAATATTTTTCCTTCAATATGGTCAAACTCGTGTTGTATGACCCGCGCAAGTAATCTTTCCGCCTGCAGCTCGAACGGTTGCCCTTTCCCATCGAGGGCCTTGACCATCACAACTGCTGGTCGTTTCACTTTTCCAAAAATTTGTGCGGACGCAACGCTGCCGCAACCCTCATACCCAAAAATCTGTTTCCGAGAGCGCTTGATTATTTCCGGATTTATATAAACTCGCAGTTTGTCGATATCTTTTTTGTCTTGATTCTTCCGAAGCTTGGTTCTTGTTATTTCGGTGACAAAAACACGCAGGCCCTTCCCTATTTGAGGAGCGGCAATACCAACGAGACCGTGTCTATGCATTGAATCGGCAAGGTCTCGAATGAGCGACTGTATCTCTGGCGACTTTGAGTTTTTGACCGATCTCGATTTCGCCCGAATGATCGGATGACCGATCTGAGTCAGCTCTTTGACGATCATATATTTACCCGACCACCTCTACCCCGTAATGAAAAATGTCCGCGTATTATAGGGGTCACTTTCACCGAAGCGGGTGACGGGAATCGAACCCGTAGCTCGACCTTGGAAGGGTCGCGTATTACCATTATACAACACCCGCATTATTTCGATTGCGAAGCTCGCTCACTCGCCTGGGGCGAGTGGCGGCCCGCATATTTGATCCTCCTTATTTTACGGAAACCCCCATAGAATGCAACGGAATCGGTGTGAGTGGATAATCGGTGGATAGAGGTCTGAAAAAAATGTGAAAATCGAGGATTTCGATGGCAATATTGTTTTGAGCGACCCTTGTATTTCCCCAAAGGCGTTCGATAATGAAGGTATACGATATCTCTTCCCCATTCGTTCAGGGGCCGTGCCTGCGCTTAGATCAAGTAGTGATACCACTCTTCTCGCGCCGGACCGGCACGCCTGTGGGCCTGCCGCCGCGCATAAATTTGAGAAACGCTAAGCCCGCTCGTTCGGCTCCTGAACCCAAGTCAAAAACCCGCTCCCCGCGGGTTTTTGATATTTATCGTCCACGCGTTTGGACAGCCGGAGAAAGTTTCGCTTCGGGCCGGCGCCAGTCCGCATACGCGCTATACCATTCGGGTAGACAAAAAACCGTATTCTCGCGAGAGCTCAATGCGGCGAGCGGAGGCAATCCGCTCCCGGAAGGTGATGATACGCCGGAGAACGAGGTAGGATCCGAGAGCGACGATACCGATATTGAGCCGGACGAAAAAGAAGAGAGATCCGCGCCGTAAGGGTAGGCGAGTTGTTTCGTCATAGAATGTGTCGTAGAATCAGTAAAATCCGTAATTTTCGCGGCCGCGTTGCAACATATGAGAAATTATATCGTCATCGCGATGGTCATCGGCGTTACGGCAGCCGGGATACCGGCTTTCGCCGAGGAAGAAATGCATCAGGAGAAAAAACAGGAGAAGAAGATGGAGAAGCTCGAGGAGCGCTTGGAGCGTCTCGATTTTCCCACGTTTGAGTCGCGCGGAGAAATTCCGGCGATACTCGGCATCGGGCCAGAGGGCTCGGTCCGCATCCATCGCGCCAGCGTGACCGGAGTCGCCTCGAGCACGCTTACCGTGAATATTTGGGGGATCGCTCTGTCCGTTGACATTGCGAACGCAAAATTCTCGCCGGCCGTCGCTTCAACAACGACGTTCCAGGTGAATGACAGGGTCAACATCCGCGGCAAGATGCAGACGAACGGCACTATTGTCGCGTCCGCGGTCCATGATCTCAATTGGTATTCTGCGGCAACGGAGCAGCTCCGCGAACGCATCCGCAAGCTCATTGAACAATTGCGCGAGCTTCAGGCGAAAGCCGGAATCCCCCAGACGCCGCTTCCCTAGCTCATCGGTTCTACAAAAACCGCTCGCCGTGAGGCGAGTGGTTTTTGTAATTTTTTTCCTCCACTCGGGATGCTGGGAACCCTCCTCTCCCGTCGCTCACGCCGCCTGCGGCGGAAGCTCGCTCCTCCGTCGGAGCCCGGGTTTCCGAATTCGTGAAGCAGTTCACGAATTCGAAATACCCTTCGATTCCCCACTCGACCCTTCATTCCGCTTCGCTACACTCGGGATGCTGGGAATCGAACCCAGACTACGGACTCCCGAAGCCCGCGTACTGCCACTATACTACATCCCGTTTTATATATTCTCGCCGGTTGTGCCGAATCCGCCGCGTGTCGGATTCCCCAAAGAATCCACTTCGTCCCACTCTACTCGCTCGATTTTTTTTATCAACCCTTGTGCGATCCGTTCGCCGCGCTCAATACGGACCTCGCGATCCGTTTGATTATGGTACGCCGCATGAATTTCATCGCCATCGCCGCGAAAATCCGGATCAATGATACCGACCGAATTCGCCATAATGAGACCTTTTTTATGAGTGGAACTTCGTGGCGCGATGAGGAGCGTATGGCCGTCGGGAACCTCGAGCGCAATGTTGAGGGGGATGTATCCGGTGGACCGCGCCGGGATGGCAACCGCGGTGCGCGCGACGAGATCGAACGCAGCCGCTCCCGCGGTCATGTAGCGGGGCAGGGGGAGTTCTCTGTCAAATCGTTTTATCCGGATCCGCATGGGCGTTATTTCACGTAATATTTTTGTTTGATTTCCGTCTCCCGCTGGTCGTCGAGCAATTCGACCCGCGCCTCGGCCTTTTCGCGGAGCGCGACGAGCTCTGCGTCGGAAAGACCGCCGAGCTCTTTGGCGCGTTCTTCAAGCCAGGCGCGGTCGTTTTTCTTCGGGTCGTCGAGCACCTCTTCAAGGAGCGCGTTCAAAACGTGCCCGATCTTCGGCCCCGGCGCGATCCCGAGGATGCGCATGATGTCATCCCCGCGGATTTCGAGCATCGAGACCTTCACCGCTTCGTGTTCGCGCAAAACCTTCTCGACGCGAAACTGAAAATGACGCAAACGGTAGGGCACGGCCTTCGGCACGCCCGAGCCGATGCGGTCGCACATGCGCACGCGCACGAGGTCCTCGATGTTTTCCACGCCGACGTTCCGGATGAGGCGGCGGATGGACGAATCCGTGGTCTCGACCGCATCCCCTTCATAATCGTAGCGGAAGAGATGCCAGCGGACGAGCCGCGCGATCTTTTCGGTGAAGTCCTGCGGGTAGCGGAGGCGCGAGAGGATGGCGGCGCTCATCTTCGCCCCGATCGAATCGTGATTATAGAAGGTCGAATCCGGCCCCTCGCCTTTTTTCGCGCGGGGTTTGGCGATGTCGTGGAAGAGCGCCGCGATGCGAACCGCAAGCGACCAACCCTTGGTTGCGGCGAAATCGAGGGAGCGCATGTTGTGCTCCCAAACCGTGTAGACGTGGTGTTTGTTCTGGGTGCAGCCGACGCCTTCCTCGAGTTCGGGCACGATGTGCTCCAAAAGGCCGAGTTCGTGGAGCATCTCCATGCCGTGCCACCCACGGGATGCACCGATGCGGTTGAGGATGCTTTCCCATCCCGTGTGGCGTTCGCCCGGAAGGTCAGATTTCATGCCGAATTCGGGGCCTGGCTTTTTATCCGATGGCCCCTCCCCGTCCGCCATCACCACCTTCGAGAACTCGTCGCGGATGCGCTCCTTCGAGATGGCGCGCAAGGATCCCGCCTCCGCGGCAATGGCCGCACGCGTTCTGGGCTCGATCGCGAACCCGAGCTCAGCCGCGAAACGCGCCGCGCGGAGCGTGCGGAGCGCATCTTCGTCAAAGCGCTCGTTCGGATCGCCGACCGCGCGGAGTATCCGGGCGTCGAGATCTTTTTCGCCGCCGTAAGGATCAATGAGCTCCGGGTGTTCCCCGGGTCCAAGACCGAGCGCGATGGCGTTCACGGTAAAGTCGCGCCGCGAGAGGTCTTCTTCGATGGTCTTGGCGGGGCGGATGTCCGCAGGGTGGCGCTTATCCTCGTAGCGGCCTTCGGCGCGGAAGGTCGTGACCTCAATTTCCGAAAGCGACTCGTTCGCCGAGCCGGTTTTCACCGTCACCGTGAAGAATTTATTCGCATAGAAGCTCTCCGGGAAGAGCGATTGTATCTCCTCGGGCGTGGCGCTCGTAGCAACATCCCAATCGCTCGGCGCGCGGCCAAGCAACACGTCGCGCACCGAACCGCCGACGGTGTAGGCGGAAAAACCGGCGGCGATGATTCTCTGCATCACGTCCCGGACCTCGGTCGGAATCACAAGGTTCGGTTGTCGCTTCGCGGATCGTTCCATACCCCGCAATTGTAGCAGGACGGCATGGTATTGACAAATTTTCTTATTTGTTATATTTATAGACCACGTTCCTCAAGAAAGGAGGCGCGACATGGCGGACAGCACGCCTTCGAGACGCTCGTTCTGTTACATCGCCCGTTACGATACCGCTGGCGGAGAGGTCATTCTCGGAGCGCTCTACCGCGGAAGTGGAGATGAGTGCGCGAGCGCGCTCGACCTCGATCCGTGTTGGGAAGCCGATTGCGACGACGAGCGGGCGCATGGCTCCCATGCGCACATCCCCGACAACCGCTTCGGACCGCCCCAATCGTATCCCTCGGAGGATGAACGTCGGGCGGGGCTCGTATTCCGGACGGCGAATCTCGCCGGGCTCCGCGAAGCCGTCCGCTGGGAGCTTTGGCGGGATGGCGACGTTCGGAGGACGGTCCGCTTCGAACGGATCCCCTTCATCGTGTAAGCGGACGCGGACATGCTGGCAGCGGGCGCGAGCGTAGGACGCCTGGAGTTCGAGGAACTCCAGGCGCTTCTCTTTTATCTTCGCGATCATTCGCGTATACTTGAGGCGTTTCGAGCCCTCGTGGTGAAATGGATATCACAACTGCCTTCGGAGCAGTCATGGGGGGCGCGCCCCCGCACTTATGTCCCCGTAGCTCAATTGGATAGAGCGCGTGGCTTCGGACCACGAGGTTTGGGGTTCAAGTCCTCACGGGGACGTATAAGTGTGGGGGTGAAAATCCCTCCGAGGGCGAGCTACTATGTCCTACGAACGACAACAGCGTATGGAAGCGGCGAAAGAGCGCTCCGGTTCCCTCGCGGAATCGGAGATGATTGGCTCGATTGATACTGCCGACCCGGAATACCGTCGGGCTGCAGAGCAGTGGTACGGCGTCAATCGCGATCTCGTTCAAAAATTCCATGAAGGGCGCCTCTCGGAGCGAGAACGCGGCGCGCTCTTTTCGGGGGCGTGGCGGCTCGTCGAAAACTTGCCGGAATACCGATTGCATCCCGAGCGCGCCACCAATCCAGAATCACCCTTACTGCGCGACCTCCGCATTGCGCTCGCTGATCGACTGGAGTTCGTCTCGGAGCCGGACCTCGATCGGATCAAGGCCTTTACCGCGGTAGGAACGCCGATTGATAAGCATCTTGGCATCGATTTTTTTCTGCGCATTGATCCGAAAGATCGTTCGCGACTCCCGATTCATATCTCCGGCGACTACACCATCGAGAGTAGCAAGGTGCGGACGCGGGCGGATGTATTGGTGAAACAGTTGCCGAATCCCGACCTCGATGATGAGGCATATGTGGCGGAGGTAGATCGTACCGCTGATGATTTTGTGCTTCAATATCGCCGTCAGCTCATGAGGACGGAACGCACGCGAAGGTAGAGGATCCCTATGGGGCTTATGGTGTAATGGTTCACACGGCGCTCTGTGGCAGCGCAATTCCGGGTTCAATTCCCGGTAAGCCCCCATTCGACAAACAACCGAATATCCGCTATGACAGAATCACCATCCCATGCAGGATGATGATTTTTGTTCCTTGATGCGCAAGCGGTCTCACCTTCTCACGGGAGGAGAAAGGCATGAGCGAATATGCGGTAGCGGGCGTGGACCCCGAGAAGATCGATCCGTTCAAAGCGGCGATGCGGAAGATGGGCGCTAGAACCACGAAATTTCCCGAGCGGCGAGGCGTCATCATCGAGGACGGCTCCTTCTGGTATGGCCTCGACCGGAGCCACGCATGGCGCCAGGTGACGGAGGGACTCGGCAATAAGAACTGGATCGCGGAGTGGATGTACCAGGAAACCCGGGATGCGCGGTATTTCCTGGGCATCGGCATCGACACCATCATGATGGCGGCGGTGGACCTCCTCCGGCATGGCGCGATGCCGGTGGTCTATACGGACGAGGTTGCCGCGGGTTCGAGCGAGTGGTTCGAGGACGAGGAACGTCGCGCAGCCATCGTCAACGGGTTCTTCCAGGGCTGCCGTCTCACCGGCATGGCGCTCCTCGGCGGCGAATCGCCGTCGCTCTCCTCTCTCGTGCGGGCAAGACCCCCGGTCGCGGGCGCCCCCGTATTCTCGGGATGCGCGACGGGCATCATCGCTCCGCGGGACGCCGTCATTACCGGCAACCGCCTTCACGCGGGCGCGGTCATCCTCGGTGCGCCTTCGAGCGGGGTCCACGCGAACGGCATCTCGCTCATCATTCGACGCGCGCTCGATCTGCGGGAAAAGTTTTTCACGACGATGCCGAACGGGAGAGAGCTCGGCGCAGAAGCGCTCATCCCCACCGCGTCCTACGTCGGACTCGTCGACGCGCTCATGCGCGCGAACGTCGATATCCTCGCGATGGCGCCCATCACGGGCGGCGGCCTCGCGAAATTCGCGGCAGCAAGCGCCCGTCCGCTCATCCATTGCATTGAGCAGTGGCCCGAGCGCATCCCTCCGCTCCTTGCGTTCATGTTCAACATCGGCGTTCCGCTCGAAGAATGCCTCCGCACCTTCAACTGGGGCATCGGCTACGCGGTGTACGTCCGCGAGGCCGAGGCGAGCCGCGCCATGGCAATCGCCGAGCGGGCAGGGTGCCCGCTGCAGTACCTCGGC
>Ga0209542_10013533_pt1 | contig 14041 bp, 12 predicted proteins | sample RifCSPhighO2_01_FD_184028 | JGI IMG/M metagenome (GOLD analysis project Ga0209542, IMG submission 184028) | Soil microbial communities from Rifle, Colorado - Rifle CSP2_plank highO2_0.1 (SPAdes) (version 2) | ecosystem: Environmental > Terrestrial > Deep subsurface > Rock core/Sediment ...
AATCCTGAAAAATTACAGCAGGAGGCGCGGATAAAAGCCATTAAAAACGCCCGTGAAAAAGCAGAAGCCCTTGCGAAAGAAGCCGATGTCAAACTTGGGCGAATAATATCATTTTCGGAGAGCGGCCAGGGCGAACCCATGCCCATATACAGAGATATCGCGTTGAAGGCGGATTCGGCGCAGGCAGTAGCTCCCCAGATTGAACCCGGGAGCCAAGACATCAATATTCAAATTAATCTGGTGTACGAAATCCTATGAGACCAAAAACCAAGAGCACGAAAATCGAATCGATTATCGCGCGTGAAATTTTAGATTCGCGTGGAAATCCAACTATTGAGACGAAAATCATGCTGAATAACGGCAATATTTCCAAGGCATCGGTACCATCCGGCGCATCTACCGGAGTGCATGAGAGCCTTGAACTCCGCGACAAAGACCCAAAACGCTTTCATGGCAAAGGAGTGACAAAAGCCGTAAATAACGTAAACGGAGTTATTTCAAAAAAATTTAAAAATTCGGATATTTGTTCTCTGCAAGATCTGGACACATTAATGTTAGAAATGGATGGCACGGAGAATAAATCAAATCTCGGGGCAAACGCCATCCTATCCGTTTCCATGGCCTATACGCGGACACTGGCCCGCCTGGACGAAATCCCACTCTACGAATATCTGCGAAAATATCATTTCAAAAATATATCCGGCTGGACTATGCCCAGATGCATGATGAATGTAGTAAATGGAGGCGCGCACTCAAACTGGTCAACCGACATACAAGAGTATATGATAGTGCCAAACTCAAAAAGTGCGAGTGAACAGGTTCGGATAGGATCTGAAATATTTCATTCCCTTGAATCTATCCTGAAGAAAAACGGGCTATCTGTCACGGTAGGCGATGAGGGCGGTTTCGCTCCAAAAGCCGACAGCAATTCAAAACCTCTTATTTGGATTATGGGCGCGATAAAGGAATCCGGGCACAGTCAAAACAATGTTTCTTTGGCGCTCGATGTCGCGGCGAGCGGGTTTTACAAAGACGGCGCTTACAATATGAAAGTTGAAAATAAAAATAATTCCACCGACGAGATGATTTCTCTTTATAAAAAATTGATAAAAAAATTTCCGATTACCTCAATAGAGGACGGCCTGGCCGAAGATGATTGGGAAGGATGGAAAAAATTAACAAAAGAAATCGGCAGCGAAACCCATCTTATCGGCGACGATCTTTTTGTCACGAATATCAAGCGAATACAAAAAGGTATTAATGAGAAATCCGCGAATGGAGTGCTGATAAAACTCAACCAAATAGGAAGCGTAACCGAAACTATAAAAGCGATAGCATTAGCCCAAGCCAACAAATATGTGGTTGCGGTATCACACCGGTCCGGAGAAACGACCGATGATTTCATCTCGGATCTTTCAACGGCTTGCGGTGCAAATTTTCTCAAGGCCGGGTCAATATCGCGCGGAGAGAGAATAGCCAAATACAACAGGCTTATGGAGATAGAAAGCGAATTGCAACGCTTATGATAAAACATGAAACAAAAACGTCACCGGTGGTCCTGCTTATTATAGACGGGTATGGTTTGGCTCCAAACACGAGAGGCAATGCCATAGCATTGGCAAAAAAACCCAACATAGATTTCCTCATAAAACATCATGAATGGACACGACTTCACGCTTCAGGCAAATATGTCGGGTTACCTCCGGAACAAGCGGGAAATTCCGAAGCCGGACATATGAATATAGGCGCAGGCAGGCTCGTTGAGCAGGACGCGATGAAAATAAACAAAGCGATCTCACAAGGATCATTTTTCAGAAATCCTGTATTTTTAAGCGCTATCCGCCACGTGCAAAAAAACAACTCAAATCTCCATCTCATGGGGCTCATTTCCAGCGGACAAAGCGCCCATTCCGAGCCGGATCATTTGCTTGCGCTCATCTCCCTCGCAAGACTTCATAGTATAAAGAATGTATTTCTCCATCTTTTTACTGACGGGCGGGATTCGCCAACGCACGCGTCCCTGAAGATCATCGAGCACCTTGAACGCATGCTCAAGCACGAAAAAATCGCGACGATTATCGGGAGATTTTATTCCATGGACCGTAAAAAAAATTGGTCTCGGACGGAAAAAACGTATAATGCGCTCGTCCTTGGAATTGGAAGGCGCGCTTCGAGTCCGCAAGCCGCCATTACCGAATCATACAACCGCGGAGAAACCGATGAATATATCCCCCCCTACATCATGACCAAGCATAATAAAAGCCTTGACAGCATAGACGACAATGATGCGGTAATTTTTTTTAATCTCCGGTCTGACCGGGCAAGGCAGATGGCAAAGCCTTTCGTTCAGGAACATTTTGAAGAATTGAATCCCGGCAGTTTTAAAAGAAAAAAAATACTGAAAAATTTATATTTCACCGCCATGACGAACTTCGGCCCTGATCTTGGCAATATCGCGACCGCCTATGCAACCGAGCCCCTTCAAGACACACTCCCCATGCTTCTCATGAGCAAAAAACAAATTTATATCGCGGAGGCCGAAAAGTACGCGCATATGACGTACTTTATCAATGGAGGATATTCCGATCCGGTGGCGAACGAAGAGAGAATAAAAATAGACTCGCCGAACGTGGAAAATTATGAAAAAAGGCCAAAGATGTCCGTTGACAAGGTAACAAAAAAAGTCCTTAAATCCATTGGAAACTACGATTTTATAGCGATGAATTTTTCAAGCCCTGATATGATAGGGCATACGGGTAACATTGACGCAACCGTTAAAGCCGTGGAATTCGTGGATAATTGCATAGGAAAAATATATAAAAAAGTAATTCAAAATAACGGGGTATTCATAATTACCGCCGACCATGGCAACGCGGAGCAAAAAATAAATTTGAAAACCGATGAACACCTTCCGGAACACTCAATGAATTTGGTCCCGTTTATCATAGCATCCAAAAAAAAATATAAGCTGAAAAAAAAGACTGGATCCCTGGAAGATATCTTGCCGACAATCTTATATATCTTCCAAATTCCAAAAACCGAATACATAACCGGATCAAATCTGATAAAAATACCATAAAAAAATATTATGAGTCAAAGAGAAAATACGCCTTGTGTTTTAATAATTTTAGACGGCTGGGGAGTCGCTTCACCTTCGCGCGGAAATGCGATATCGCAGGCAAAAAAACCGTTTTTCACGAGCCTCGTCTCAAGCTATCAAACGCAAACTCTTCAGGCCTCCGGTGAAGTGGTAGGATTAAACTGGGGGGAAATGGGAAACTCCGAAGTTGGGCATTTGACCATAGGATCGGGAACAACCATCTACCAAAGCCTGGCGCGCATAAACAAAAGCATTATTGATAAATCTTTTTTTTCCAACCCGTTGATGACAAAAACAGAAGAATTTATCAAAAAAAATAATTCTTCGCTGCACCTTATCGGGCTTGTCTCCAACGGGGGAGTCCATAGCCATCAAGACCATCTATACGCGCTATTGGATTACTGCAAAATGAAAAAAATAAAATCGGTATATATCCATGCCATCCTCGACGGCAGGGATACCATGAAAGATGATGGAATAAAATTCATTGCATCATTGCAGAAAAAAATAAAAGAGGCGGGGGCGGGAGAAATCGCCACCATATCGGGAAGATTTTATGCCATGGATAGAGATTCCCATTGGGACAGGACTCAAATCGCTTTTGACGCTATGGCCGAAGGCAAATCTTCCGAATATTTCGATGATCCCATAAAAGCCGTGCAAAATTCTTACAAAAAAGGAGTCTACGATGAAGCGTTTCTGCCCGCAGTAATCACAAAAAATAATAAACCCAGGGCAGTCATTCGCGATAATGACGCAATAATATTTTTTAATTTCAGATCAGACCGCGCCCGACAGTTGACTTCGGCCTTCATTCTGCCCGGATTCGAAAAATTTCCAAGGAGAAACTACTTGAAAAATATTTTCTTCGTGACTTTTACCCAGTACGATAAAGACTTTCCCGTAGAAATTATTTTTCCTCCGGTAAACGTGACGGAGTCGTTATCGAAAATAATTTCATCTCACGGATTGAAACAGCTTCATGCCGCGGAAACCGAAAAATATGCACACGTTACATTTTTTTTCAACGGAGGAGTGGAAGAGCCGCAGCCCAATGAAGACAGAGTCCTGGTTCCGTCCCCGCTGGTTCCAAACTATGACACAAAGCCAGATATGAGCGCATATGAACTGACAAATAAAATTTTGAAGGAGCTGTCCAGGGATTATTATGACGTAATTATCATGAACTTTGCGAACGCCGACATGGTCGGGCATACGGGGAATTTACAGGCTACGATAAAAGCCGTTCAGGTTATTGACGAATGCCTGGAAAAAATAGTCAACGCGGTTATCGCTAAAAACGGTGTTGCCTGCATAACGGCGGATCATGGAAATGCTGAAGTTAAAATAGAAATGCAAAGCGGAAAAATCCTGAAAGAACATACCAATAATCCCGTACCGTTCATTATTGCCGGGAAAAACTGGAAATTAACCGAGGAATTGGATATAAAAGATGTTGATGTATATCTCTCCGAAATGACGCCGTCGGGAATGCTTTCAGATATAGCGCCAACTGTCTTAAAAATCTTAGGCCTTCCGAAATCTAACGAGATGACAGGAAGTTCATTGATGTAATTATGAAATTCACCATTTATGATAAGGTCCTGGAAATGATTCCAGGAATTTTAGTCTGGACAACCATCTTAGGAGGGATAATACTTGCCGCTGCCAAGCCAATTTGGGCAATATATTTTATTATTGCATTTGACATATACTGGCTGTTAAAAATCATATATTTGCTTTTTTACATGATTTCTTCATGGAGGAAATATGTCCGCGATATTTCCATAAACTGGATGGATGTTTTACGGACAAAAAAACTTCCATGGGAAGAATACTACCATCTTATTTTTTTACCGGTATATAAGGAACCGTACGAAATTATTGAGAACACGTTTGAACATATTGTAGCTTCAAATTTTCCAAAAGATAAATTTATCATAGTCCTCTCCGGAGAAGAAAGGGGCGGCAAAGAAGAATTTTTGGAAAAAGCCGAAAAAATAAAAAATGTTTACGGAAAATATTTTAAACTTCTCCATATAAACGTCCATCCCAAAGACTTGCCGGACGAGCTTGCGGGGAAAGGCTCAAATCTTAATCACGCAGGAAATCAAATAAAAAAAATAATTGACGGATGGAAACTCGATTACGATAAAATCATAGTTTCAAGCTTCGACATTGACACATGCGCCCATAAGGAATATTTTGCGTATCTTACTTATAAATATATTACGAGTCCCAACCCGACTAAAACGAGCTATCAGCCCATAGCGGCTTATAATAACAATCTTTGGCAGTCGAATCCCATAATTCGCGTTGTCGCAAGCTCAACCACCTTTTGGCTTTTGACCGATCTTGCGCGCGCGGAAAAATTATTCACGTTTTCATCCCACAGTATGAGTTTCACGGCACTGGCCGAAGCGGGATTCTGGGACAAAACCATTGTCAGCGAAGACTCAAGAATTTTTCTGCAATGTTTTGTCCATAATGACGGCGATTACGCCGTTGAACCCTTGTACGTGCCTTTGTATATGAATACCGTCGACATAGGAAAAATTTTTCCAAGCCTCTTAAACCAATATAAGCAGATGAGAAGATGGGCATGGGGAGTGGAGCATTTCCCTTGGCTCATAAAGCATTTCTACGGGGAAAAAGGAAATAAAAAAATTTCGAAGGTTAAAAAATTCAAAATCGTATTCAATCACCTGGAGGGTATGTATTCATGGGCAACAGCTCCGATAATAACTTATATCGTCGGGCACGTTCCATTGTGGGTTGCCAATATTAATGATACTAAAATGACGCTATTCCAAAATGCACCTCATGTCCTGTCCCTTTTAATGCAGCTTTCCATGGTCGGATTGATAGTGATAGCAATTATGTATTTCTTTATGCTTCCGCCATTACCCAAACTTTTCAACCGGTGGAATTATGCCATTATCATCCTGCAGTGGCTTGTCGTACCATTTACCCTCATACTATTCGGATCCATACCGGCGATAGATTCCCAAACCCGTTTAATGCTGGGGGGCAAATTCCGTCTGGGATTTTGGGTTACTGAAAAAAAGAAATTATAATATGAAAAACGTAAAACTGACTATTGTCATCGTAACGTGGAACTCAAAAAATTACATATACGACGCCCTGGGGTCCATCATGAATCAGACATATAAGGATTTCATGGTCATGATAATTGATAACAACTCCATGGACGGGACCGTCAATATCATTCGGGACAATTATCCTCAAGCTTATATAATACAAAACGTGAAAAACTCTGGTTTCAGCAGGGCGAATAACCAGGGGATAAAACTTTCTAAGAGCGAATATGTTTTAGTGATGAATCCCGACGTTATTCTTGATAAAAATTTTTTATCGACGCTTATTTCTTTTGCCGACAACCACCGGGAAGCCGGCAGCTTTACCGGAAAAATATATAAACTTACTCACGAAAAAATCAGCGAAGAAGGAAGAAGCGAAGAGTTGCATTATAATTCGAAAAGCGATACTATTGATGCGGCCGGTCTAACAATAAAAAAAGACAGGGTTGCCGCGAACCGGGGAGAGGGCTTGCCGGATTCGGAGATATTTACTCAAAATGAGAAAATTTTCGGGGCTCCGGGATGCCTCGCTCTCTACAGGCGGCAGGCTCTTATGGATATTGAAAATCAAAATGAATTCTTCGATGAAATTTTTTTCGCTTACAAAGAAGACGTTGATCTCTCGTGGAGGCTAAAAATCCACGGATGGGATTCATGGTATATATCAAGCGCCATCGCTTACCATAACAGAAGTTTCCCGGCAACGGAGAGGAAGAATATATTTCAAACTTTATCAGCGAGAAAAAAAATTCCAAAAAAACTAAGATATCTATCGTTTCGAAACCAATATCTCATGATGGTAAAAAATGAAAAAATATCTAATATCCTCGCGCACTTTCCCCATATTTTCATGAAGATGGCAAAAGATATTCTTTTAATGCTCTTCGTGGAGCCGTTTCAGTGGAAAAATATCGCGGAAATCCCAAAATTATTGCCAGTGTATTTAAAAAAAAGGAAAATCAATCTATCTCAGGCAAAAGTCTCCGCGAAAGAAATGAAAAAATGGTTTATATAATATTTTCAAACTATGGAAGTATCAATAATTTTATTAAATTATAAGCAAAAGGGGCTTATTAAACAAAGCATTAAGGGCATCAAACAATGCCGAATCAGGGTTTCCCATGAAATTATCGTCGTAGACAACAACTCCCAGGACGGATGCGTCAAAATGATACAAAAGGAGTTTCCGGAAATAAAAATCGTGCCTCTCCAAAAAAACGTAGGATTCGCCGCGGGCAATAATGCCGGCATTCGCGAGTCGAGCGGGAGATACGTCATTATATTAAATCCCGACATCGCAATGGTTGAAAATGCGATAGAGAATCTGCTTCATTTTTTTGAGAACCACCCCAACGCGGGAATTGTAGGCCCGAGACTTATCCATCCCGACGGCACTTTGCAGTATTCGTGTTGCCGTTTTCCTAATTTTTTTATCCCGCTGTACCGCAGAACAGCATTGGGAAAATTACAGTTTGGAAAAATTTCGATTGAAAAATATCTTATGAAAGAATGGGATCACGCCACGCCTAAAAAAGTCGACTGGCTTTTCGGAGCATTCTTAATGATACGAAGGGATGCGCTTGAGCAGGTAGGGCTATTTGATGACAGATTTTTCCTCTACTATGAAGATTTAGATTTATGCAGAAGATTTTGGGAAAAAGGCCGCGAAGTCTGGTATAATCCGAACACAGAACTTATCCATTACCACCAAAGGTTATCCGGGCAAAAATTCGGAATATTGTCGATCTTCAATAGAGCTACGCGAATCCATATTGTTTCGTCAATAAAATATTTCGCTAAATATTTCGGCGCAAGGCCGCCGAAAATTCCAGAAAAATAATGGACAAATTCCTTAATTTGTTTTAAGGTATAAACAATAAAAATCTTTGTAGATGAAATTTTGAGGCAGTATTTTATGCTTATAAAAAAAATCGGAATTGACCTGGGAACCACCAATACATTGGTCTATGTGCCCAAAAGAGGCATTGTTATTAATGAGCCTTCGGTTGTCGCCATATCCATTATTGATAAAAAAGTTCTTACTGTCGGGCTGGAAGCCAAAGAAATGCTCGGGAAAACTCCCGAAAGCATTGTTGCGTCAAGACCCCTGAAAGACGGGGTTATCGCGGATTATAAAACAACGGCTGCCATGTTGCGGTACTTCGTGAATAAAGCTCTTGGCGGATTCCACCTTTTCAGGCCAGAAGTGATGGTAGCGGTGCCCGCAGGGATAACGTCGACCGAAAGGCGCGCGGTTATTGATGCCACGCTTGCTGCCGGAGCCAAGGCCGCCTATATCATTAAAGAACCCATTGTCGCCGCCATCGGAGCCGACATACCCATTGGAAGCCCATCGGGGCACATGATTATCGATATTGGAGGCGGAACTGCCGAAATGGCGATTATTTCCCTCGGAGGAATTGTCACATCCACATCAGTGAGAATCGGGGGGAATAAATTCGATTATGCCATTATTGAATATATAAGAAAAAAGTATAATCTTTCCATAGGCGAAAGTACATCCGAGCGCGCTAAAATTGACATAGGGTCCGCGTTATTTCTGGACGTAAAATTAAAAAAAGACATTAAGGGAAGAGATATAATAAGCGGGCTCCCGAAAACCGTTACCATAACTTCCGACGATATCACCGAAGCCATACAAAACGAACTCGACGGGATCATCCTGTCGGTCAAGGATTTGCTTCAGAAAACTCCTCCCGAGCTCGCCTCTGATATCATCGATAAAGGAATGATATTATCCGGCGGTTCAAGCCAGCTGAGAAACATCGACCAACTTTTTTCAAGGGCAACCGGAGTTCCCGCCTATGTGGCAGAGGATCCCATGCTTTGCGTTGCCAAGGGCACGGGCATTGCCCTTGAAAACCTTGAAAGCTACAAAAGAAGCATTTTATCGATGAAATAGCTTGCTTTTTTTCCGATTTTTTATTACAATATTCATATATTATGCCAGTCCAATGGAATATAATCGGCAATAAAAGCGTTCTGCGATATTTGGAAAATTGCGTTTTTCGAAAAAAATTCCACCACGCATATATTTTCGTCGGACCGCCGCATATAGGCAAAAAATCAGTGGCAAAAATTTTTTCAAAAATGGTTTTATGTATGGGAAAGGGCGATACTGTCCCATGCGGATCCTGCGACAGCTGCCATCAGTTTGATAAAAATTTGCATCCGGACTATTTCGAAATAGGCCGAGAAAAAGATGAAAAAACCAAAGCTCTTAAAAAAAACATCAGCATAGAGCAGATAACAAATCTTCAGGGCTCACTCGGTAAATATTCGCTTTTCAACCACCACACCGTTGCACTGATACGAAAAGCCGATGAACTTTCGGACAAAGCCAAAAACGCTCTTTTAAAGACGCTTGAAGAACCGAACCAAAAAACAATAATAATCCTCACGGCCAACCATCTGGGCCACCTGCCGAAAACGATTATTTCAAGATGCCAAGTCATAAAATTCCAACCCGTGCCATACGACGAAATATTCCAGCATTTCATCAATGAAAAAAAAGACAGGGAGGAATCTAATGTTTTGGCAAATGCCTCATATGGTTTCCCTGGCAAAGCGATTCTTTTCGCCAATGACCGGGAAAATTTGGAAAAATATCAAACGCTTGCCGCAACATTTTGCCAAATAATAAGCGTACCGCTCTCGGAAAAATTTAAAAAACTCTCAAGTATTCTCGGCTCGAAAAATACCCCGTTCAACGAAAATACGGATATGGCGGATGAGTTACTCAACGTATGGATTGCGATACTTCGCGACGCTCTCTTGATAAAAAGCAACAACGAATATATGATACACCATCTTCACATTAAAAAAAATCTTGAAGACATCTCAAGCAATCATTCGATGGAATATTTTCAAAATTTAATCAGCAATATTTTAGAATCAAAAATTTTTCTTAGGCAAAACATTAATCCAAAAATTATTTTGGAAAATATTTTAATACACATATGAAAAAAATAAAAAATATCAGAAAAAAAAATCTCCTCATAGCGCTTTTTTTTCCCATACTCATACTTGCGAGCGGATGTTTTCAGGTAAAAAAACAAGCGCCCGTCCCCGCCGCCGGCGCGTATAAATCATTTGACAGGGGAGTCACGTGGCAACCAAAAAGAAATCTTGTAACGCCCGTAGGCTATAAGGCATTAACCAATATCAATATACTGCTCATGCGAATCGACCCCCAGGACAACAACGCCATTTACATGGGGACAGAAAGCAATGGCATTTACTATTCATATAATGGAGGCGAATACTGGGAACAGCCTTATCAATTAAACGTTGGAAAAATCAACGATATAGCCATAGATCCAAAAGATAAATGCATAATTTACGTGGCTTTCTCCAATCAACTTTTCAAAACAGACGACTGCAACAGGAGCTGGAATCAGGTGTTCATAGATCCCCGTCCCAAGATATTGGTAACCGGCATTGCCGTGAATCCGCTCAACTCCAAAATTATATACATATCCACGGACTTTGGAGAAGTGATAAAAAGCGTAAACGGAGGAATTCCATGGACCACCATCCAACGATTCAACAAAACTATTCTAAAGACTCTAATCAATCCGCATAACCCGCTCATCCTCTATGCCTTGGTGCACCAAAAGGGAATATACAAATCAACGGATGGGGGAGAAACATGGAAAAGCGTAAGCTTGGATCTGAAAAAATATCCAAATTCACTCCTGTCGCCGCAGCTTTTTATCAATCCCGCGCAAAATGACGGATTAATATTGATTAGCAAGTTCGGAATACTCAAAACCGATGACGGAGGAGATTCGTGGAAAGCATTGAATCTTATCACGCCGCCATCTGGAACGGACATACTTTCTTTCTCAATAAACCCACAGAATGACAAAGAAATGTACTATGGCACATCTTCCACTGTCTATGCCACGGTTAACGGGGGAGAGAGCTGGACCGTTAAGAAATTACCCACCAATGCCCAATCTTCATTTATTATCCAGGACCCGGTAAATCCCAGCATTCTGTACCTCGGAACGAAAACCATTATTACTAAATAAAATCAACAATATGAGCAACGCCTACATTCAACAAAATGAAATAAAATGCAAAGATGTATTTAACTTTTTGAAAAAAGACATAGCCTCCTTAAGAACCGGAAGGGCGCATCCGAATATGGTGGAAAATATCATGGTCGAATCCTATGGCGTCAAATCCCCACTAAAACAGCTCGCTTCGATAACCGTGCCAGAAGCCAGGACCCTGAAAATTCAGCCATGGGACAAGAGTATATTGAAAAATATCGAAAAATCCATCATTGAAGCCAAGATCGGAATTAACCCCGTAAACGAAGGGACAATCATACGCGTTACCGTTCCCCAAATGACATCGGAAGACAGGTTGAAGCTTGTAAAAAATTTGCACGAAAAACTTGAGCAGGCAAAAGTAAAAATAAGGCTCGTCAGAGATGAAACCAGGGAAAAAATCGTCCTTGCGGAAAAAAATAAAGAGATAACCGAAGATGACAAATTTGATTTTCTCAAAGAACTTGACAACTATATAAAAGAACAAAACGATACTGTAAAAAAAATAGGGGAAGACAAGGAAAAAGAATTAATGACTATTTAATCCTACTATTAATCTATGCTTTTAACACTTATAACATTCATCCTCGTATTGGGAATCCTGGTTTTTGTGCATGAACTTGGGCATTTTTTTGTAGCAAGAAAATCCGGGGTGTTCGTTGAAGAATTCGGCTTTGGCCTCCCTCCAAGGATATTCGGATTTTATAAAGACAAAGAGACGAAAAAATGGAAATATGCCGGGGCAAAAACGGATAAAATTCCAACAACTATCTATTCGCTTAACTGGATTCCTCTCGGAGGTTTTGTAAAAATAAAGGGAGAGCAGGGGGAGAACACCGAAGACTCCGACAGTTTCGCCCACAAATCCATAACTAAAAAAATCTTAATACTCTCTGCAGGAGTAACCATGAATGTAATTCTCACGGTTTTCCTTCTGTTCATTGGGTATTTAGTCGGGCTTCCGAGAGAACTTAATGATTCAGAGCAGATTCCATGGGCAAAAATTTCCAACGAAACTATTTACATAAACGATATAGCGAAAGGCTATCCCGCCGAGAAAGCAGGAATCAGGGCAGGGGACATGGTAGACCGTATTGATGGAAAAAATTTTACAAAAATAACCGATCTCCAGAATTACATAGATGAAAAATCAGGGACTCCCATAGAACTCGAGCTGAAGAGAGAGAATGCTATTGTAAAATTTTCCGTAACTCCGCAAAAAGACGAAAAGCTTAATAAATCGGTTATAGGAGTTATGCTATCCCGAATGGGATTCGTCTCTTATCCCTGGTATATCGCCATATGGGAAAGTATAAAAACCACATTATTTCTCATAAAAGAAATTATTTTTGCGTTTTATAACCTTTTCACGAATTTATTGATTTCGCATACAGTTTCCGTTGCCCTTTCCGGACCCGTCGGAATCGCCGTTATCACGGGGCAAGTGGCAAGAATGGGACTCATCTATATTCTTCAGTTCACGGCTTTATTGTCGCTGAATCTCGCAATCATCAATTTTCTTCCGCTACCGGCGCTTGACGGGGGAAGGGTAATGTTTTTGATTATTGAAAAAATTCGAGGAAAATCTATCAATGCCCGGGTCGAAGCGATGGTGCATAATATCGGTTTATATCTGTTGTTTCTTCTTGTTCTCTTTATAACCTTTAATGATATCATGCGATTTTCAGACAAATTCATTTATCTATGGGACAGGATAACCCATATCTTTTAATAATGAATATGAAAATTTTGCTTCCCGACAAATTCAGCGTGAACATCCGACAATTTTTACAAAGAAACGGTTATGCCTCGCATCTCCAGACGAAATTGGACCGTCTAAGCTTTATAAAGCGCTTAACTTCAGATAATTTCCCCCGATTCCATATATACATTGAAAAGGATTTGCGGGGGAAAAATTATCTTACGCTTCATCTTGACCAAAAAAAGCCAAGTTACGAGGGTACACACGCTCACAGCGGAGAATACGATGGCGACTTGGTGAGAAATGAGGCTCAAGCGCTCCAAAAATCCATATTTCAAACGCACACATTAGTACAAAACGACAATGCGGAAGTGGTGAAAAAAAATTTTTTTCAAAGATTATTCCACAAATAATTTGCCCCGCCTTACTATTTTTGCTTTTTATCGTTTTTCCATTATAATAAGCAGAGGTAGAATGCGGGGTGCATAATTCTTAGCGGGCTTACATTATAGGCATTATATGTTTAAAAATTTTTTTAATAAATTTTCAAAGGATATCGCCATAGATCTTGGAACGTCAAAAACGCTCATGTTGATAAAAGAAAAAGGCGTTGTGATACACGAGTCATCCGTTGTTGCCGTTAACAAAAAAACCGGACAAATCATTGAAGTGGGGAGAGAAGCCGTAAAAATGCTCGGAAAAACCCCGCCGCATATCCAGATAATCCAACCGCTTGTGGATGGCGTTATTTCTGATTTTGAAGTTACGGAAAAAATGATAAAATTTTACTTTGATAAAATTGCCAAAGACAACACGTTATTTTCTCCGCGCCCAAGAGCCATCATCGGCATACCGCTTGATGTCACCGAGGTGGAAAAAAAAGCAGTCGAAGACGCAGTGCTTTTTGCCGGCGCCAAAGAAGTGCATTTGGTTGAAAATGTCATAGCGGCGGCCATAGGAGCGCGACTCCCCATTCAGGATGCGTCGGGAAATATGATCGTCAATCTTGGAGCAGGCGTCACCGAAATTGCAGTCATTTCGCTCTCCGGCGTGGTTT
>Ga0209542_10013534_pt1 | contig 14040 bp, 12 predicted proteins | sample RifCSPhighO2_01_FD_184028 | JGI IMG/M metagenome (GOLD analysis project Ga0209542, IMG submission 184028) | Soil microbial communities from Rifle, Colorado - Rifle CSP2_plank highO2_0.1 (SPAdes) (version 2) | ecosystem: Environmental > Terrestrial > Deep subsurface > Rock core/Sediment ...
CCGGATTTTTTCTTCTAAAAGGAAAAGAAAACTTTTTTGCTGGGTTCTGCTCTTAACGAGCAGGGCGGCGGGCTTGGCCTCTATTTTTTGCAAGAACACGGCGGAATTCCCCCCACACCCCCCTTCCGCCGTGTTCTTGCGGGGACGGACGGAAATTTTGGCGGCGGCTATTTAATTTTTGGAAGTTTGAGCGGAGTCATGATAAGCTCTTTTTCAAGACGCTTGGCCGGAGAGTTTATAGAATACGGCATACTAACATTGATTCTCGTAAAAGTCGAGTAGAGATTTCCTATTTCTTTGGCTCTATCATAGCTCAAAATCCACGGCTGTTTTAGTTTCATTAACTTATCACGCAAGTTTTTGTGGCTCGCATCGTCAAAATGATGTCGGTAGAGTTGGTCTGCTTTTTTATAGAAAGGAGGGTCAAAATAATACAATAAGCTCGCGTTTTTATACCTATCCTTCCTAGCTATATACTTCAGAGTTTCCTCCCAGTTGTAGGGCAAAACTACCACTCTTTTTTTTAAAGCCGAGATACTTTTTATTTTCTTAATTAGATTTTCACGACCAAACCTACAATCAATTTTATAAATAGATTTTTGTCCGCGGCCACCAATAGGACCCGCGCTATTATTTAGAATCCCCGAAAAACTGGTGCGATTTAAAAATAGACACGCCTCCGCTAACTTTTTTCTGTTAAATTCCTTTGGGTGAGATGAAATATATCTATATTGGTCAAAAGTTTTTAGATTCACCCTCGCTTTTTTAACGAAGTTTATTAAATAAGATGGTTTAGTGAAAAGTATTTTCCAAAAACTATAAACAAGTTCGTCCTTATCGGCTATGATCGCCTTGCTTTCATTGTGGCGATATAAAAAGTTAATAAAAATACTTCCACCACCAACAAACGGCTCAACTAAAACTTGCGGAGCAGAATTGTTATGGGCTAAAACTCTCTCCAAATAATTAAAGAGTTTTCTTTTTGAGCCAGGGTAACGAAGTGGGCTAACTGCTTTCATAGAATCATTTTGACGTTATTTCAAACAAAGGTAAGCCGAAAGTTCTCCAAATATCACGGATGGCCGTAGCAGTAACCTTGTAGTGAAGATTGTGAACAAACTGGTCAAGCTCTATCAGAAATGGTTGGTTGCTACTTTTACCAATATAGAGCGAAAATGCTTTTCTTAATTGAGGGTCGCTAATGTAGCCGCTACTAATTAAGTTTTGTAACATCTGTTTGAAAGTCGGTGTCCAATCATTTGGTAAATTTTGTTTCTTGCGCCTTTTCTTTTCCGCGGCTATCATCTTTTTAATCTCGCTCTTGTTTTCTAAAAATGCGTAGGTGGAAAGTTCGAGTAGAACGCGAAGTGAAATTGCGCAAGCGTTCGGTGAATCTTCTGGCTTCAAACTTTTTAACTCATTGAGTATTTCCTTTATGCGGTTTTGTTTCGTATAAAGGAGGTAATTGTCGCTCGTAACCCAATCTGTCTGTAATTTCGTTTTCTTCGGTTTTACGGGTTGAGCTAAAACAAGGCCACCGACTTTTAATTTTTTCTTAGTAACTCTGGCAAGGTTTGGCCTGTCTCTTTTTTCAATCTTATCTAAATACTTTTTCTCAATATCGCTGGCCTTACTTATCAAACGCGAATTAACCTTTTCCAGCGCGACATCACTTACTATTCTTTTAAGCCCTTTCAAAAATTCGGCAGGGTGGATATATGGGATAACGTCACCATTTTCATTTATGTCGTAGCCCAAAAAGTTTTTACCTATACTACTTTCTACTATGCGGTAGAGGGTAGTTATGTTGAATTTTTTATGGTCTTGAACAATTTGAGAAACTTGCTCCGGCAGCTCCAAATTTTTGGCAAGTTCGTAAAAGTTCGCACGGCCTATATTCTTTTTGTCCTCTGCTTTAAGAGCCCCCTTTGTTTTAGTTCTTGTTCGTTTGACAAAGTTGTTGCGCATAGCCATTGACCACGGCTCAAATAAATATCGAACGTGTTTTGATTCCAATACTGGTATAGCTTCTGCACGACTTGGAGCAATAAAAACTTCTAACTTTTCGCTACCATCAAAACTGGCTTGGGCAGCTAATTTCTTAAACTTTTCGCGATCAGATTCCGGAGCTATGCCAGGATCAGTAAGACATTTGTAGGCGGCAAGTCGCCTGTTACCCTCAAGAACAATAAGTTTTCCATCCTCTTCTATTGCTATGTATCGTTCAAGCTCGGGATAGTCCTTATTTTTTACTATCTCGTTAGCTAACTTCAAGACATTATGTCTTTTAACCAATTCTTGAATGACCTCGGTTTGGGTTGCTTTTCCAAACTTGTCGGCCATTCTCGGATTCAAAGGATCAAGAAAAAGCTGAACGATTGAAATTTCTTTTTTAGGCCAATTTTTATAGTTCATATTTGTTTTAGAAATTCGTACTCAACCATCGTAATTTACAACTTTCCCTCTTCTAACTTTTCGGGGGGAGGTTCAAGACCAAGAAATTCTCTATAGATTCGGTTCTTATACTCTGTTCCGATCTCATTTACCGCTTCGATAAACGCTTTGTATGTTCCAAGCCCACCAATTTTTTCCCAAAACTCATCTCCAATTAAAACCACTTCATCATTTTTCATATCAAACCACCGAGCTGGGAAAGCCCAGGAGTAATTTTCACGTTTCCCAAAAGGGTTGTATGGAAGCGCATAAAAAGCACCATCAACTTGCAATGGTTCCATGCTGTAAAGTTTAAGCATTTTCTCTTTGCTTACTTTGGTTTGGTCGCTATTGGGCAATGGTGCTTTTAATTCAAAAACATATTTCTTTTTGTTTTTCTTATCCTCCGCATATACATCAGAGATAACCGTAACAGGAATAAGTTTTGCGCTTTTCCCCTCCAAAATATATTTCAATTCGTTATCCCAGTCGGGCTTAATGCGTTTCTTTTCTTTTACTCCGTGCTCAAGATTATTAAGCACCTCTTGAATCCTGCGCAATCTTTCTGCATTTACTTTGCCGGTTATAGTCCGTCCCTTTTCTCCATATCCGAGACCCTTGTTTGCCGCCACTATTGCGAGCTTTTCCCAAACACCGCCAAATGGAGTAACAAAGCGACGCTCAAAATGAGACCCTTTAAATATCTCATCTGGAACAAGAGCGGCGTAAAGCGGTTTCTTGGCTCTGTGCTCTTCTTTCACAAAAGGTTCCTCAACCAAAACTTTATTCATAACCCTATCCATCATCACTTTTATGACTGATTGGATTGCTTTTTTCATTTCTTGTTTTTCGGTCATATTTTTTGCCATATTAAAATACTTTCGTAAAATGCACCTTCGCGTCTTCCGGTTCGGCGATTCACATGACGCTCAACACGTCCAATTTCCTTAAATCCTGCGTCTTCTGCTTTGTAAAGTCCGTATTTGTCGTTTACAACAATGAGAGCCAAACCTTTTGGCATCATATATTTACGAGTATGGAGCAAAACATCATTTATACCTTTGATATAATCTTGTTTTGCTTGCTGTGATTGTCCATTCTTTGCTGGACCAATTTCTCGTATCTCATTGTTCTTTAGCCCCAATAATTCATAGGCATATTTATGCTGTTCATGGTAATCAATCAGCCCAATGTATGGGGGGGAGGTAAAAACCATATCAATACCTTTCGGCAATTCAACTTCGCGGGAATCCCCGTGATTTATCATAACTTTTGCCTTTGTTTTTATCTTTGAAAATTCCTTTACACGATCTAATGTATCAATCGTGTAGCGCGATAAGAATTTATACGCTTCTTCAACCGGCTGACAAGTTCGTTGATGTTTATAGCATTGATATGGTTTTGTTTGCGGCTCTTTTGGAAAATCTAAATCGTAGTGCGTAACAAGCCGCGCCGAACGCGCCGAACGCGACAAAACTACTTTGAGTAAATCTTGATAGGTGTAATCTTTTATCAATCTTGAATAACACAAAAGTTCCTTTTGTGTGTTCGGCGCGAACCAGTTTTTAATATACTCGTTTTTTGTTGAAAAAAGTTTATTTACCTTCTCATCCTTAGAAAATTTACTTTTGTAAGTATCGAGACGTTTCATAATTCCATAAATTTCTTTTTTAAGAAGTGGTATGTCGTAATCCGCTGTTTTAACTTTTGAAAGTAAAACATTAAAAATAGATATATCCGTGCCAACCGAATCTATACCAAGAGCATTTGCCTCAACCAAAGTTGTCCCACTTCCCGCGAACGGATCATAAACGAGGGTCGGTTTATACTTTCGCAAAAATATCTCTACAAGTTGAGGAATAAATTTGCCAAGATAAGGATGTAAACGATGAACGTGCTTTGTCCGTTGATACTCTGGCAAATCATTCTCGCGCCAATTCAAATTTAGTGTATCAAGTGGGGTTTCAGGTTTTACGCTTGCAAAATCAGTCAGTGGTTGCTGATTATATTGTTTTGCTATTTTTTGTGCGATTGTGTTGTCGTACATAGATTTACTTGATTAAGTCATCGACGCCAACATCTAACGCCTTGGCGATTTTTGATAGCGTTTCAATCGTCGGGTTGATGTTTGCTCCCGATTCAATCTTGATAATCGTGTTATAGGTAACATCAGCAAGTTTTGAGAGTTTGTCCTGCGAAATACCGAGCTTGTTTCGGTATTTTTTGATGTTATCCGCAATTTTTGAATTGTTGCTTGCGCTCATAGTAATATAATACTATAATCAAAGTAATGGCGATTGGAATTGATTATTATATTACTATGGTATCAAAAAATAACGAATTAGTAAATCTCAAAGGGAGTTCCTCAACCTTTTCCGCGCACGGGTGGTGGGGCAAGGAAAAGGAAATAGCCGCCGCCAAAATTTCCGTCCGTCCCCGCAAGAACACGGCGGAAGGGGGGTGTGGGGGGAATTCCGCCGTGTTCTTGCAAAAAATAGAGGCCAAGCCCGCCGCCCTGCTCGTTAAGAGCAGAACCCAGCAAAAAAGTTTTCTTTTCCTTTTAGAAGAAAAAATCCGGCGCGCGCAAAATCAGAAATGCAGAGAAAACTTTTTTGCTGGGTGGCGAGTGGTAGCGAGCGGCGGCGGGCTGGCTTCCTTGGTCTGGTTTTGTTCAGGAGTTTCGGATAAAATGAGTTCGAGCCAAACGGTAAAGACACACCATCGTGCACGAACAGAAGCGAGAGCTTCACTCAAGGGCTAAACAAAGGTATAAGATGCCTATGAAGGCAGACAGAGGCCGGGAGGGTCTTGTCCAGGTTTCCATTCTCATCGCAATCATTATAGGCGCCGCAATTTTGGGTGGCGGCTATTTTGCATATCAAAGGGTTAAGCTCTCAAAAAATAACAAAACGCAGACAAAAGAACTTTGATGCAGGCCAAATAACGATCACCAAGTGAGAAGAGGAAGTGTGGCTATGGCCCGCAATAACTTCGACGCAATCAAAAAGAAAGCCCTCCGCCTCCACAAAAAGGCCGGAGGCAAGTTTGCCATTATGAGCAAGGTTCCCCTTCGCGGGCCCGAAGACCTGAAACTCGTCTACACGCCCGGCGTGGGCGCGGTGAGCTCGTTCGTTGCGAGCCACAAAGGGTCAGAATGGGAGTACACGATGAAAGGAAATAGCGTCCTCGTGGTCTCGGACGGCTCGGCGGTGCTGGGATTGGGCAACATCGGCCCGTACGGGGCGCTCCCGGTGATGGAGGGGAAGTGCCTCCTTTTCAAAAAATTCGCCAACATCGACGCCGTGCCGCTCGTGCTCGCGACCCAGGACACGGAAGCGATCATCGCGACCGTGAAAGCCGTCTCCCCGGCTTTCGGCGGCATTAACCTCGAGGATATCTCCGCTCCGCGGTGCTTTGAGATTGAAGCGCGGCTGAAACGCGAACTTGATATCCCGGTAATGCACGATGACCAACACGGCACCGCCATCATCGTGCTCGCGGGCCTTCTGAACGCGCTCAAGGTGGTAAAGAAGAAGTTGAAAAATTCAAAAATAATCATAAGCGGCGCGGGCGCGGCCGGAACTGCGATTGCGAAAATCCTGTGTCTTGCCGGCGCGAAAAACATCGTCGTTTTGGATAGTAAGGGCGTCATCTGGCGCGGCCGGCCGAACCTCAATCCGGCAAAGCGCGAGCTCGCTCGCATAACCAACCCGAAGAACATGAAAGGGGGCCTTGCTGACGCAATGAGGGGAGCCGACGTCTTCATCGGCGTCTCGGGCCCCAACATCGTGACCGAGGGCATGGTGCGCTCGATGGAACGAAACGCTATCGTTTTCGCGCTTGCGAATCCCATCCCCGAAATCATGCCGGATGCCGCCAAACGCGGCGGCGCGAAAATTATCGCGACTGGCCGGAGCGACTTCCCGAACCAGCTCAACAACTCGCAGGTCTTCCCCGGCGTGTTCCGCGGCGCGCTCGACCATCGCGTACGCGCCATCACGGATACGATGAAGCTGAAAGCCGCCCGCGCCATCGCGGCCCTTGTCCCCCGCCCCACGGCGACGAACATCGTGCCCGACATGTTCGATAAGCGGCTTGTCCGAACCGTCGCCGCGGTTATCCGCTGATTGCAATTATCCGCGTTGATGAATGCGCCGTCCGTTGAAGAGCGATGCATTTTCCCATACACTGAAACTATCATGCAGGATGAACTCAAACGGATAGAGGTGACCGCCGAGGCGGAGATCAAAAACGCCGCCACCCTCGACGAGCTCGAGAAGCGGCGCATTCAATTCCTCGGCCGCGAGAAAGGAGCGCTGACGGTCATCCTCCGACAACTGAAGGATCTGCCGCCCGAGGAGCGCGGGAAGATCGGCGAAAAAGCGAACGGTCTTCGTGAGCGAATCAAGCAACTCCTCGACGATCGTGCCGCCGCGCTCCGGCGCTCGTCTTTCGAGTCCGTGCTCCACCGCGAACGCATCGACGTGACGCGCCCCGGCCACCGCCCCGCACGCGGGCATTTGCATCCGATCACGAAGGTCCTGCGCGAAGTTGAGGATATTTTTCTCCGCATGGGATTCACGGTCGCTGAAGGCCCCGAGATCGAAACCGAATACTATAACTTCGACGCACTCAACATCCCCCAAAACCACCCCGCGCGAGACATGTGGGACACCTTTTGGTTGAAAAATTCCAAATCACAAATCCCAAATCACAAACAAATTCCAAATTCCAAACCCCAAATTACAAACAGAACATCCGAGCGGCTGCTTTTGAGAACGCACACGAGTCCGGTGCAGATCCGCTACATGGAAACGCATAACCCGCCGGTTCGGATCATCTCGCCGGGGATCGTCTACCGCCACGAGGCGACGGATGCTTCGCACGACATTGAGTTCTGGCAGATTGAGGGGCTCGCGGTGGATCGCGACATTTCGATCGCGAACTTCAAAGCGGTCATTGAGCGGTTTTTCTCGGAACTCTTCGGGAAAAAAATGGCGATTCGGTTGCGCCCCTCGTATTTCCCCTTCGTCGAGCCGGGCTTCGAGGTGGACATGTCCTGCACCTCCTGCGGCGGGAAGGGCTGCACCGTGTGCCAGCAGTCGGGATGGCTCGAGATGATGGGGGCGGGCATGGTGCACCCAGCAGTGTTCAAAGCCGTCGGGTATAACCCCGAGGAAGTCCAGGGTTTTGCTTTCGGCATGGGGTTCGATCGCCTCGTGATGATGAAGTACAAAATTCCGGATATCCGCCTCATGCGGTCGGGGGATCTCCGATTTCTCAAACAATTCTAGCAATGAAATTTTCTTATCGCTGGCTGAAAGCGCTCTACCCGAAGATCCCACCGCCCCAAAAAGCGGCGAAACTTTTGACGTTCCACGCGTTCCAAGTCGAGGGAATGGAGAAGGTTGGAACGGATACCACACTCGACCTTGACCAACAGGTGCTTGGGGTGCGGGCTTCAGACGCCTCGGGGCATCTTGGCATCGCGCGAGAACTTGCCGTCATACGCGGGGGAGGACTCAAGACCCCTCCCGTGAGAGTCAAGGAAGACCCGAAGATACTTGCCCAGGATCTACTCCGCGTACGCGTCGAGACGGAATACGTCGCGCGATATTCCGCGCGCGTACTCACCAACATCACCGTTTGGCCTTCGCCGAAGTGGATGCAGGAGCGGCTCATCACCTGCGGTATCCGCCCGATCAACATCGTGGTTGATACCACGAACTACATAATGTTGGAAACCGGCCAGCCGTTGCATGCATTCGACTACGATCGTCTCGGCGGCGCTCAAAAGGAGATCATCGCGCGCCAAGCGAAAAAAGGAGAGACACTCGAGACCCTCGGAGATGACAGCCAGAGCATCACGCTCGCCGCAACCGATATCGTGATCGCCGACCCCCGAGGCCCCATCGGGCTCGGCGGCATCAAGGGCGGGAAAGGATCCGAGATCCGAAGCGGAACGAAGCGTATCGTCATCGAAGCGGCGAACTTCGATCCGACAACAATCCGCCTCACCTCACAGCGCTTGAGGTTGCGCACCGATGCCTCGTGGCGGTTCGAACACGGCATCGCCCCAGAGATGACGACCTATGCCCTGGACCGTGCGGCGGAACTCCTCGCAAAACACGCCCACGGAAGAATCGCGAAGGGAACGATTGACGTATACCCGAGGAAAGAGCCGCGTCGCGCCATCCCCTTTTCCCCGAGCCGAGCCGCGTCGCTCATGGGAACTCTTGTCCCCGAGGCAACGGCGGTTTCCATCCTCAAGCGGCTCGGATGCGCGGTCACGAAGAAAACGCAAGGGCTCTACCCGGTCATCCCGCCTTCTCACCGTCGGGACCTCGCGATTGAGGAGGATTTGATCGAAGAGGTTGCCCGCATCTGGGGACTCGAGAAGATTCCGGCAGTGCTCCCCGCGATCCATGGCGGCGTCCCCAAGAAATCGGGTCGCCGAGTATTCGAGGACGCGCTCAAGGATCGCCTCGTCGGTTTGGGGTTCACCGAATCGCACCTTTCCTCGTTCACCGGCGAACGGACACTTTCGTTGTTCCGCATACCGCCGCAAGCCCTTTATCACCTTGAAAATCCGACAAGCCCCGAGATGGCCATGCTTGTCAGCCATGCGGTCTTCCAATACATCCGCTCGGTCGCCGAGAACCTCCACCACTTCGACGCTGTTCGCATCTTCGGGATCGGCCGCAATTTTACGAAGACCCCCGCGGGGCCCGCAGAGCGACGAAGCATCGTCATCGCGCTCGCCGAGCGCGGCAAAGATGGTCGCGAAGAATTCTATGCCTTAAAGAGCGTCGTGGATGCCCTGCTCGAATCCTTCGGGATCGCGGACCACTGGTACGACGACGGACCGGAAGCGTTGAAGCGACATTCAAGTTGGGCGCATCCAGGGCGCGTCGCCGAGGTCGCCGTTGACGACCGGATGATCGGCGTGATCGGCGAGCTCTCGGCTGAATTTACTCTGGCGGTCAAATCCAGAGGCAGGATCGTTCTTGCCGAGTTCGATATTGAAAAACTCCTCGCCGAAATCGAGTCCGAACAGGAGTTCCGCCCGATCGGGAAATACCCGTCTGTCGTCCGCGACATCGCGGTCGTCGTCCCCGAAGACATCAGGGCCGACGATGTCGAAAGTATCATTGAGAATACCGGCGGGGAGCTCCTCGCCGACTCTGATCTTTTCGACTACTTCCAGGATAAGGCCATGACCGAGCGCGGCGAGAAATCCCTCGCGTTCCATTTGATATTCCAGTCGCCCGACCGCACCCTGACCGATGCCGAAGTCAACCGCGTATTCAAGAAGGTTGCGGACGCCATCAAAGCCCAGAACTGGGAAGTGCGGGAGTGAACCCCGTTAGAAAATCCCTTTCGAACGGGGCTTGAAGAAAGGTGCGTCCGGGTTGGAACGGGGTGGACAGCCAACTTGTTTTGAGTCAAGAAATCTGCTACGATAAGGGTGTGCAGAGAGCAGAAAAATACGCGTAAAGAGAGGCGTTCTAACAATCCGTCCCGTATCGTTCGGGACGGGATTCGTGTTTAAAATGGTGAAGGCAAAACCGAAAAAGGAAAAGAAGAAGGGTTCCCCTCGGCCGAAGCAATTCGGCCCTGAGCGTACTGCCGAAGGGCTCGGGACGAAGGCGACAAGCTCGCCCCAGGCAACCGCGACAAACGGCTCGACTTCCTACACCGCCAAGGATATCTACGTCCTCGAGGGTCTTGAGCCGGTGCGCAAGCGCCCGGGCATGTACATCGGCTCGACCGGCGTTGACGGCCTGCATCACCTTGTCTGGGAGGTTATTGATAATTCAATCGACGAAGCCATGGCCGGATTTGCGAAGAACATCGCCGTGACCCTCCAGCCGGAAAATCGCGTCATGGTTGTTGACGACGGCCGCGGCATTCCGGTTGAAGTGCACAAGCAAACCAAAAAGTCCGCGCTCGAGACCGTGATGACCACGCTCCACGCCGGAGGAAAATTCGGCGGCGAGTCGTATAAAGTCGCCGCGGGACTGCACGGAGTCGGCGTATCGGTGGTGAACGCCCTTTCGATCTGGCTCAAGGCCGAGGTCTGCCGCGACGGCGTCCAATACGCCCAAGAGTATAAACGCGGGAAGCCGACCGCGGCGGTCAAGAAAACCGGGAAGTGCGGCGGATCGGGCACGGCGGTGACATTCGAGCCGGACCCGGAGATATTCCCGGAGATCGCCTTTGACTGGGAGCGCATCCTCGAGCGCCTGCGCCAGCAGGCGTATCTCACGCGCGACATCACGCTCGTACTCCGGGACGAACGGAACGCGGCCAAAGCCAAGGACGGCTCGGCCATTATCCCCTCCTATACGTTCCACTTCGAGGGGGGCATCGTCTCCTATGTGCGGTTCCTCAACCAAGGGGAGGCGGTGAAGCACCCGAACGTGTTCTTTGTCTCCAAGGAGGTCTCCGCGAACGGAAGCCGCATGATCCTCGTCGAAACGGCGTTTCAATTCACGGACAATATGATCGCGCGGGAGCTCTCCTTTGCGAACCACATCCACACGCCCGAGGGCGGAACGCATCTCACCGGATTCCGCACCGCGCTCACGCGGTGCCTCAACGACTACGCGAAGAAGAATCAATTCTTCAAGAAGGACGACGAGACGCTCACCGGCGACGACGTCCGCGAGGGCATCACCGCGGTCATCTCGGTGAAACTCCAGGAGGCGCAGTTCGAGGGCCAGACCAAAGCGAAACTCGGGAACACCGAAGCGCGCACCGCGGTGGATACGGTAGTCGCCGCGGCGCTCGAAGAATTTCTGGAGAAAAACCCGAACGACGCCGAAGCTATTGTCGCGCGCGCGCTCCTCGCCCAGAAAGCCCGCAAGGCGGCCAAAGCCGCAAAGGAAACCGTGCTCCGCAAAGGGGCGCTGGAAGGAATGACGCTCCCCGGCAAACTCGCGGACTGCCAATCCAAGGACCCGGAGGAATCCGAACTCTTCATCGTGGAGGGCGAGAGTGCGGGTGGCAGCGCGAAGTCGGCGCGCGACCGGAAGTTTCAAGCCATCCTCCCGTTGAAAGGCAAAATCCTGAACGTGGAACGCGCGCGGCTCGACAAGGCGCTCGCCTTCACCGAGATCAAGGCGCTCATCATCGCGCTCGGCGCCGCGATCGGGGACGAATTCGACGAAAAGAAACTCCGCTACCACCGCATCATCATCGCGACCGATGCGGACGTTGACGGCGCGCACATCCGAACGTTGCTCCTCACGCTCTTCTACCGCTACTTCCCGCTCCTCATCGAACGCGGGTACCTCTACATCGCGCAGCCGCCGCTCTTCCGCATCCAGAAAGGACGCGACATCCGCTATGCGTACGGCGACGCGGAACGAGAACGGGTCGTCGCCGAACTTCAAAAAATGAAGGCTGCGAAAGACGCGCGGGGCGCCAAGGATTCGGGAAAGGCGAACGAGGAGCCGCCGAGCGAAGAAGATACCGGCGCAGAGGGCGGTGAAAAAATCAAAGGCGTTTCCATCCAGCGCTACAAGGGTTTGGGCGAGATGAATCCGGAGCAGCTTTGGGAAACGACCATGGACCCCGGCCGCCGCGTGATGCGGCAGATCACGGTCGCCGATGCCGCCGCCGCAAACCACATCTTCGACATCCTCATGGGGGACGAGGTGTTCCCGCGCAAGAAATTCATCCAGACCCATGCGAAAACGGTAAAAAATATCGACATCTAGAGCAGAGACGCGAGGATGTACGATACGGGCTCCGGGTGCTATGCTCGCCACAGGTTCTCCCTACTCTTTCCAAGTCCAAGAAGGAGGTGCTCGCCGTGGCGCGAGACAAGACCGTTGAAGGCGTCCTCAAACGCGTGCTCCTCATCAAGCAGCTCGCCCGCGAGACCTGCGAATGGGCTCCGCAAGGCAGCGACGCGCTCCGTCGGCTTCTCGACGTTGGCGCATCGCTTTTCATCGCGATGCAAGCCGCCCGCGGTGGGTATCTTCCAACATCGTGGATCGGGGACGCTGATATCGCGATGAAACGCGTCAACGAACGGGTCGCCGAATTCGCGGCGGACGATGCCGACGCTCAAATGGATTGCTACGAGGAGCTCCTCCCAGCGATCCTCCTTGGGGTTGTCGCGGCGCGCGAAGACCGATTCGAGGAGCATCTCCGCGAGCTCAAGACCGGAGCCGGCGTCGAATCCTGATACCCCCAGCGGGACGCCCGCTCCATTGCCCATCCCCCCGAACCAGCACGGTCCGGGGGCATTTCACATCCGATTTCCTTGCATACCCATGCACCGTTCTAAGTATTTTCCAATCGGTCGATGGTGCTGAAATCACGGTACCACGCGGTGATGAATGCTGACGAATAATTGCTGCTTTGCCTTCTGCATCTCCTCTGCCGCAGCGAGGTGCGTACGCTCCATCATCCCGCCGCGGAGCGATGCTCTCGTGACGCCGGGCTTAAGGCACCGCTCGACGTTCTCGATGGCGAGGAGCTTCTCCGCGGGCGTCAGGTACGTTCGGTACGCCTTCCTGATTTTGCCCTTGGCGTCGATCGTCTCTTCGGGAAACGCGCATTGCCGATGAAAGTTCAGGTACGGGTTGAGGCGCCGGCGGTCGAACTCGTTCAGGAGCCGCGCATATCGTCTCGGGATATGCATGTACCCGAGATGTTTCCTGACGACGGATCCGTTCTTGGACTCCACGAGCGCGTTGTCGTTCGTTCTCCGGGCTCTTGACTTGGTCTGCTCGATGAGGAGTTTCGCGAGGAGCCGCGCCACCACCGCATTGATGTACTCGGAGCCGTTGTCGGAGTGAAAGCCCCGGAGGATGAAGGGAAACTGATCGAGCGCGGCTTCGAGGGCGGGCTTGAGGAACTCCTCGGAGATGCCCTCCACGGAAACCACGATCTCCCACTGGGTGACCTCATCCACAAGGTTTACATGGTACACGCCTTTCTCCTTATCGAGATCGCCCTGGTGCACCGAATCCACGCGCAGGAAGCCGGGTTTCCCGAAAGGCTCGGGCTTCTTTCGGACGCCGATGGCCACGGCCGTGGCATGCGTCTTCTCGTATGTCAGGGAGTGGCTCTGGTACATCCTCGTCCCCCGCAGGTTGTACAGGTGCGCAACCGAGATGTTCGCGAGCCGTTCGAAGCGCTGATCCCCGTATACCCGGTACATATCGGAGAGTGTCTTCTTGAGGGCCCGCCCGTTCCTTCGTCCCTCGGCGTTATCCACCGCCACGATGCGCGCGACGTCCTCGACCGTGTACACCCGCGGGAAGGCCGGTTGGGTGCGTTCCTTCGGCACGATCCGTCCCCAGGCCTTCTTCCGCCGGATCAAGCGGTCCAGCTGGGTGTCGGAATACCCGGTCATGGCGCGGATATACGCCTTAATCGCGCCGCGGTTCTTCTTGGTCTCCGAGAAGTACCGGAACTTCCCGAGGGTTCGACCGATCCACTCGTATGCTTCGGCACGATTGGTTCGGGCAAAGATCGCGCTCCGGGAGAGCTTCACGAACTCTTTGAGTTCGGCAATACTTACGACGTGATCGTCCTGCATGCTGATGGTCATACAACCAGCATGGTACGGCGATCCGGCGCGGGGGA
>Ga0209542_10013535_pt1 | contig 14040 bp, 14 predicted proteins | sample RifCSPhighO2_01_FD_184028 | JGI IMG/M metagenome (GOLD analysis project Ga0209542, IMG submission 184028) | Soil microbial communities from Rifle, Colorado - Rifle CSP2_plank highO2_0.1 (SPAdes) (version 2) | ecosystem: Environmental > Terrestrial > Deep subsurface > Rock core/Sediment ...
TGCCTCGCTGGCGGTTACCTTTTGCCGCCTAGGGTCATTGTCGACACTAGGAATTTCGTGGCTGGGATTCCCCTGAGCCCCTTGCCCAGCACGGGGCCGGCTCGGGGTTAGTTCACGAAGCTCGTCGAACCGTTTCGGATCATAAGCTGCTACCTCCTTTCAAAGTGAATTAGCACCATCCCACCTGAGCGCATGAAGCACATGAAGCACAGTGAGAAGGTAAGAACAGTGCCAAGGTCATACTAATACAACCTATAGAAATTGCAAATGTGTATAAATGATAAAAGTGTTAAAATCAGATTATGCGAATTTTAGGAATTGACCCTGGTTTTGAACGGCTGGGGGTTGCGGTGCTCGAAAAAAATAAAGGTGATAAAAAAGAAGCTGTAATATTTTCAGAATGTTTTAAAACATCGGCCAAGCTACCCTTCCCGGAACGGCTCGCCCTAATAGGTAATGAAATAAAAAGAGTAATTAAAAAATACCAGCCGGAAATACTTTCGATTGAAACTTTATTCTTAACGACAAACCATAAAACAGTCATGCAAGTAGCAGAAGCGCGGGGAGTGGTAATATATGAAGCGGCAGAAGCCGGACTTCAAGTTTTCGAAGCCTCCCCTCCCCAGATCAAAATAGCTACCACCGGCTACGGCCGCTCGGACAAAAGCCAGATAAATAAAATGGTTAAAATATTGGTAGACATTGATGAAAAAGTAGCTTCAGATGATGAACTAGATGCTATAGCCATAGCCCTCACCGCCTTTGCGCACCATCGAAATTAGACCGAGCGAGACTTATCCACACTTATATTCCATTTGCTATTGCCAAAGACATTAGACTTTGGTACAAAGTAAATGTTTTAGAATTTAATTAAAAATAATTTTTATATAAATCATATGGGAGACGAAGAAGAAGAGGTAGCTGGTTTTAAAATGAGCGATGATGACAACGACGAGCCCCTAGAGCTCGAGGATGAACCTGGGAGTTTCAAGTTCGATGAAGAGCCAGAAGAAGACCCTGACGACAAGTTCCACTAATAAAAAGCCCCATCTGGGGCTTTTTATTTCTTCTTTAACTTTATCGTTATTTTAATAAATTTCTTCTTCCCTATTTTGAGTTTTAGATCTTCACTAGTTTTAGAATCCAAGCTCAGTATCGTAGTGTTTTTAATCAAGTCATGAATAGCCTTACCTAAAACCAGCCTTTTCCATTCACTCTTTGAGACTAGAATTTTATTTTTTACTAGGACTTCACTTAATAATTCCCCCTCGCCTGCTTTTATTTCATCCATTTCGTCTGGAATTTCTTTTTTACTAAAAGTATTTATAAAGTTTTCTTCAGCTTCGTGCGCCAATTTTTCTCCATGATAAATCTTTACGATTTCGGTTGCGAGTTTCATCTTTGCATCACGGGGATTTTGTTTTTGAAAATCATCCATATCAGAGAGTGGTAAATCCGTGCACAGTTCTATGTATTTGCTTATTAAAGCATCTGGTATAGACATAATTTTACCAAACATATCTCCGGGTTTTTCATCTAAGGCGATATAGTTGCCGAAACTCTTGCTCATTTTCTTTACTCCGTCTAGCCCCTCTAGTAACGGCACAGTCATCACATCCTGTTCTGCTTGTTTAAAATGTCTCTGCACTCTTCTACCCATTAGTAAATTAAATTTCTGGTCGGTTCCTCCGAGTTCTAAATCTGCCTTAACTGCCACTGAATCATACCCCTGCATAAGTGGATACATTAGCTCGAGCACCGTTATATCCAAATCCTTTTCCATTCTTTGCTTGAAATCAGCTCGCCTTAGCATTTGATTTACCGTACCAGCTTGAGCAAGAGAAAGGATCCCCTGCAGTCCTTTATCCAGCCACTCACTGTTGTATCTCACTTCAGTTTTTTTTATATTTAGAACTTTTCCTACTTGATCTAAATACTTTTCCATATTATCCTTGACTTCTTGCTCTGTGAGCACTTTACGGGTTTCTGTTCTACCTGTCGGATCGCCAATCATCGCAGTATAGTCACCAATAATAAGAACAACCTGATGCCCTAGATCTTGAAATTGACGAAGTTTTCGGAGCACCACGCTGTGGCCTAAATGAAGGTCGGGCATTGTAGGATCAATGCCAAATTTTATTCTAATTTGCTTAGAAAGTATTGCCTTCCGTAAATGTTCCTTATCTAATACCTCCTCTACACCCCTAGTTAGTAACTCATCAATTTTATCTAACTTATTTTCCATTTCGGAATTATTACATAAAACCTAATTTTTTGCTATGATTACAAAATGTTAAAAGGATTCCGAAAAATAAGCAATAAAATAGACCACGGGATAGTGAAAATTATAAATAGAATAAGAAAAAACAAGCATTTTTGGAAGAATTTTGCGCTTCTTTGCGCTGGTATGTGTGTAGTCGTGTTAGGAGTCTTCATCTTCTGGCTTTCTTCTCTCCAGCTTCCAGATTTCCATTCATTTGAAGACCGGCTAGTGGCAAATTCGACCAAGATATACGACCGCACAGGTGAAGTCCTACTTTATGACATCCATCAAGACGTACGGAGGACAGACATACCCTTTGAAAAAATGGGTATAAATATCAAAAACGCGACAGTGGCCATAGAAGACTCTGAATTTTATAACCACAACGGAGTACGGGTAAGCTCGACCATCCGCGCAGTCCTTTCTAATTTATTTAACGTCGGTATCGGAGGAGGCGGTTCAACTATCACCCAACAGCTAGTAAAGAACACATTGCTTACACCCAAGAGAAGTCCGATCCGTAAAATGAAAGAGTGGGTCCTGGCATTTAAAATAGATAACTCAATGCCAAAGGAGAAAATTCTGGAATACTATCTCAATGAAGCGCCTTATGGAGGTAATGTCTACGGCATAGAAGAAGCTAGTAAAACTTTTTTCAACAAGAAAGCCATCGACCTGACTTTGGCGGAGGCAGCTTACCTAGCGGCACTACCACAGTCCCCTAGCACGCTCTCCCCTTATGGTAAAAATGTAGCTAAACTAGAAGAGAGGAAAAATCTGGTGCTAAATAGAATGTTGACCTTGAATTTTATTTCCAAAGAGGAATACGATACGGCCAAGAGTACGATAGTAGAATTCGTACCGCAGTCCCAGATAGGTATCAAGGCGCCCCACTTTGTTTTCTTTATTAAAGATTACTTAGAACAAAAGTACGGCAGTGAAATGGTAGAAAAAGGTGGACTCACCGTAACCACCACACTTGATTACGAACTCGAAGAAGAAGCGGAAAAAATAGTAAAGGAAGAAGCGCTAAAAAATGAAAGGGACTGGAACGGCAAGAATGCGAGTCTGGTTGCCGTCGACCCTAAGACTGGACAGATACTCACCATGGTGGGCTCCAGAGACTATTTTGATAAAACTGTTGATGGAAATTTCAATGTGGCCACCGCTAGCCGACAGCCAGGCTCCTCCTTTAAGCCTTTCATTTACGCCACAGCCTTCAATAAGGGCTTTACTCCGGACACAGTACTCTTTGACCTGCCTACTGAGTTTCAGACTACCTGTGACCCGTATGGTAAGGCCTTGCCAGGACGAAGCCAGGCTAACTGCTACAAACCGGACAACTACGATGGGCTCTTCCGTGGGCCACTGAAGCTCCGCGAAGCCCTGGGTCAATCCATAAACATTCCCGCAGTAAAACTTTTCTACCTAGTGGGTCCAAAAGACGCACTAACAGTAGCGGAAGAAATGGGCATCAGCACTCTCACTGACCCAAGCCGATATGGACTCACCTTGGTTATCGGAGGTGGTGAAGTAACCCTCCTAGACATGACTTCCGCTTATGGCGTATTTGCCAATGACGGTGTACGCAGTCCATATACTGGGATTATGAAAGTAGAAGACGTAAGTGGGAACATCTTAGAAGAATATAAAGATAACTCTAAGGAAGTGTTGCCTAAAAATACCGCTTTAACTATTTCAAATATCTTGGCCGACAACGTAGCGCGTACTCCTACCTTCGGAGCAAATTCAGTACTACAAATTCCCGGCAAGGACATCGCAGCTAAAACCGGAACCACCAACAACAACAAAGATGCTTGGACCATCGGTTACACACCTTCTATCGCCGTTGGTGTCTGGGCAGGAAACAATGATAACGTGCCTATGAAAAAGGGAGGTTCCGCTCTAGCTGGACCAATCTGGAATAAATTTATGAACATTGCATTAAAGAAGCTTCCTTCGAGTAAATTTGAAACGCCAGACCTCGAAACTGACCCAGAGACAGTAAAACCAACTCTCCGAGGGTTCTGGCAAGGCAATGAAAGATTTTTCATTGATAAAATTTCCGGAAAACTAGCTACTGAAAATACGCCGAAGGAAACAATGGAAGAAAAAGTAATCACTAATGTCCATACTATTCTATACTGGGTGGATAGAAATGACATTACTGGTCCGCCACCCAATAACCCAGAAAATAACGCGCAGTTTAGCCACTGGGAAATACCGATCCAGAATTGGTGGGCGCAAAATAAAGCAAAATATGAAATTACCAGCTGGACAGATAAGCCAATAGAAGAAGACGATGTCCACACTGATTCTTCGAGTCTTGATTTGTCTATCATGGAGCCGAACGAAACTAAAACATATAAACAAAACGAAAAAATACAACTAAAAGTATCTAGCCGTGGACGCTTTCCCCTACTCCGGATGGATATATTTATTAACGATGCCTACCTAGGAACTTCCGAAGCGCCTTTCAATTTTTCCTTTGTGCCGAGCGAGCTAGACAGCCTAATGAATAGAAACGAGCTTAAAATAATTTCTTATGACACTGCTTATAACCGTGGAGAGACAACTCTAAGCTTTAAGGTTGATAAATAATCTTACTATTACCGGACTGCTTCTGGAGACTTTTTGCCGAGGCAATTTTGTAATTCAATAAAAATTTGATCTTGCTTAAGCAGAATTTCGTTTTTGTAAATCGGCTTAATGTTGAGATAGACACTGTTGTTTTTTATTTTTACATCTTTGATGTCTATCGGGGCTCCAATAATCTGAGAAATTACATCCTTGACACAACTTTTTTTAATCTCCTCTGAGAGAAGAAGGTTGCTAAAGCGCTGAAGTAAATCCTTTATTTCTACCATTTCAACGATTCATTGGCATTATTAAATAAGAGAAGGATGGGTCAGATACTGGAGTAATAACAATAGGGCTACTCGGCCCATTGAGCTTTATAGATACGCTGTCTTTATTTATAGATTGAAAGCAGTCTAAGAAATATTTATAATTAAAACCGAGCTCCACTTCCTCTCCGGAAATAGCCGCATCCAAGTACGTCTTGTTCTCCCCAATGTCGTGGTTTGAAGAAGATAGTTCAAATACTTTCTCTTTAGGTTTTATTATTAAATTCACTTGATTAAATTTGTCGGAAAATATATTAGAGAGTTTTAGAGCGTTTAGTAAGTCTTGCTTTAGAATCACCGCATCCGTCTTCACTTCCTTTGGAATTATTTGTCGATAGTCTGGGAAAACCCCATCAATAACCCTTGAAGTCAGATAAATATACCCAGAGGAGAAGGATATTTGATTTTTATTAAAACAAACCTTCACCATACCATCTGTTTCAGTAAAAACGCGCAATATCTCTGAAATATTCTTATACGGAATAAGTATGCCTAATATTTCTTCAATTCCTTTAATCTTTATTTTCTTTTCCGCTAGACGAAAGGAGTCAGTAGAAACGAAGACTAAATTATCTTCATTGGTATATATATAAACACTAGATATTTCTGGTTTTATGTCTGAAGGTGAGGAACTATAATAGACTGATTTTATACCCTCTATTAGCTTCTTGGAGTCTATTTCAAAGGTTTTACCAGACACTATAGGGATAGTGGGAAAATCATCATGTGGCTGACCCTTAAGCTTTATATTACTTTTTTTGGTTTTAATTGATAAATTTCCTTCAACACTCTCAATACTCACATTTCCTATATCAAAAACATTAGAAAATATTCCAGACAATACTGATCCAGAAATAGCCACAATCCCCTCCTTTTCAATTTTAGCAGGTATTTCTATTTCAATACCAATACTTAAGTTAGTAGAACGAAGCCTTAGTGATTTATTAGAAGCAATGAGAAGTATGGAATTTAAAACCGGGAGTGTTAAATTCTTTCCCGTAATTCTTTCTGCATCTGAGATACCTTTCTTTATTTTTTCTATTTCACATTCGAGTTTCATAGAGTATGTTTATATCTTATATATTAAATCTATTAATACTATTAGTGCTGTTGATAAGTGGATAATTATTTATAGCTTTATTTGTAATGTTTATTTTGTGTTTTTATATAAAATATTAATCTAATAACTTTTTATATTTTAGTGTTTCTTTTGGAGTAAATTTTTTCAGTCTTTTTTATTAACATTCTCTCCCATCTTTTCCACTAGTTATTAAGTTATTTAAACATGATTCTTATCTGCTCGAGTTCTTGTAAGAGTTGGGGGTCATTTTTCAGGTCAGTTTTTATTTTTAAACACGAATGTATTACCGTAGTGTGGTCCTTGCCGCCTATTTTCTGTCCGATTAGTGGATATGAAACATTAAAATCCTCCCGCAGAAGATACATAACCACTTGGCGCGCTTTTACTATTTCTTTTCTTCTAGTTTTTTCATAAATAGAGGATTCCTCTAATTTGTAATAATTACTTACTATTTTTACCACATCTTTTACCGCCATATTTTTCTTCGGGCGCATGTTGTTTTTAAGTAAGTTCTTTACCTCCGTGAGCGGTAAAGGCCTATTTTTAAGGCGATATTGGCAGACTATAGTGTTGAGGCTACCCTCTAACTCTCGGACATTACCTTGGATGGTAGATGCAATGTAGTCCACTACATCTTGTCCTAGGTCGATGTTGAGCTCTCGTAGTTTTACTTTGAGTATGGCTAGGCGAGACTCATACTCAGGCTCAGATACGTCCACGATCATACCAGCAGCGAAGCGAGACTTTAGACGATCAGCTAACTCTGGGATATAGTTTGGATGTTTATCCGAAGAAAAGATAATTTGCTTATTGCTTTCGTAGAAAGTGTTGAAAGTGTGGAAGAGTTCTTCTTGAATTTTTTCCATTTTACCGATAAATTGTATATCATCTATGATGAGTAGATCATATTTACGATACTTCTCTTTAAAAGAATTCGCTTTGTTGCTCTGAAGAGAGTTTATAAAGTCAGTAGCGAACTTTTCCAGCGTCATATAGTGCACTTTCTTGTCTGGGTACTTATCTTTAATTGAATTTCCCACTGCTTGGATTAGGTGAGTTTTACCCAGTCCTGTGCCTCCGTAGACGAAGAATGGGTTGTATTTAGTGCCCGGGCTTTCTATTATAGCCTGAGAGGCCGCATAGGCTAGTTCATTAAAAGCTCCCACAATAAAAGAGTTAAAGTGGTAGCGAGGGTTTAGGTTGTCTTCTTGGTTTATGTATAGATCTTTTAAGGGCAACTCTTTATTTACATAAGTTTCAGTAGCGGTGAGGATCTCTTGTTTACTGGCTTCGATCTTAGTTATTACATACTCTACCGCGCGCATGTTTTCGAAAGCATCTGCAATGGTCTTAGTAATGAGCTTGTGGTACTTATTTTTAAGCCAGTCTCGCACGAACTCATTTGGTACGCCAATATGGATTATACCCGTATCCTCCTTTAAAATAGAGGTATTTTTGAACCAGGTGCTGAAATTGGCCTTTGAGATTCCAGCTTCAATTTCCACCAGGCAGTTCTTCCAAAGTTGCTCTGTATTCATTGATTCACATTATAACCTCTCTATTTTAAAAATGTAATTGCAAAAAATTAATAACTATGTTGATAAGCTGTGCATAAACAGAAACGTTAGATAGGTGTCCATATCTAGTATCTAGTTGCCTAATTTGTGTTTTTGTTATAGTATCTAAATATGTCATTTACATATCAACCTAAAAAAAGAAAGAGGGCAAAGTCCCATGGTTTTTTAGTTAGATCTAGACTCAAAACCGGTAAAAAGGTCTTACAGCGCCGAAGAAGGAAGGGCCGAGCTAAACTCTCTGTCTAGTTCTTTTAGAGAGGGGTATATAGTAAAAATGCTTCTTAAAAAAAACAGAGCCGACAAGAAGACGATAGAAAAAATATTTAAACAGGGTAAATTTATCAATTCCCCGAGCTTAAGTTTCAAATTTTTATTCAGTAAAGCTTCTAATTCATTAGACAGTAGGCAAATTTCTTTTATTGCTCCTAAAAGTGTAGCTAAGACAGCTGTTAAACGTAATTTACTCCGTAGGCGTGGTTATGCGGCGTTAAAGAAAAACCTCCGTGACTTCCCCGCTGGGATTGTTGGAGCCTTTGTTTTTAAGGTTTCAAACATTACGACCCTAGAACTGGAGCAGGAAATCAGAATAGTTTTAAATAAATTAAAGTAAAACAAAATTAAAATAGGTTAATAATAGTTAAATTATGAAATTTTTTCTTATAAAAGTTATTTCTTTCTATCAGAAGTGGATTAGTGCCTACACTCGCCCAAGTTGTAAATTTTATCCTACCTGCTCTGAATATGGGAAAGAGGCCATAGATAAATATGGGGCCATTAGGGGCACGGGACTCTTTATGGTCCGTATTTTACGCTGTCATCCCTGGCAGACAAATCAAATCGACCCTCTTAAATAAATCCATAAAGTATATAGATTTTCTGGTGTTTTTAAGCAAATTCGTATAGAATACTAGAATGCTTTCAGCGATCTGGAACACTGTTTTATATAAGCCCTTAGTAAATGCACTGGCCTTTTTGATCTCAATTGTCCCTGGTGGAGATGTGGGTATCGCTATTATTTTGCTCACCATTCTGGTTAAGGTGATACTCTTCCCTCTTTCCCAGAAAGCTATCCAAAATCAGGCTGCCATGAATATTTTGGCGCCAGAAATTGAGAAAATAAAAAAGAGTGGTGCCTCCAAAGAAGAGCAAGCCAAGCTCACCTTTGAGCTCTACAGGAAACATAAAGCCAACCCTTTTTCCGGATGTCTAATTCAGATCCCCGCTCTTATTGTGATCATTGCCCTATATAATGTCTTTATTAAAGGAGTAAATTTCGAAAGTGAACTCCTCTATTCCTTTATTAGTGTTCCAGCCTCTATCAATATGCTTTTCTTGGGGTTTATCGACATAAGTCAAAAAAGTTTAATCTTGGCTATTGTTGCAGCTGTCTCTCAGTATTTCCAAGCATATTTTATGCCACAGCTACCTGTATCCACAAGTTCCCCAGATTCGTTCCAGGCGAGTTTCAGTCGAAGTATGTCGGTAAATATGAAGTACGGCTTCCCTGTTTTAATTTTTATTATCCTCTACACTGACTTTCTTGGAATTTCTCTTTCAGGCGCAGTTGCATTGTATTTCATTACGAGTAATATCTTTGCTATAGGTCAGCAAATTTACGTAAATAAGACAGAAAGGAAAGCTCTACTAGAGGAAGCAAAAGATATGGTTTCTTAATTTCTTAAATTATATGGATAAAAAAGAAATAGAAAATTTAATAAGAGAATTAGTAGAAAAAACCACTGTCTCGGTGAATGAGGTAACTATTACGGAAGAAGGGCCATCAAATACTTGGTTTTCCTTGGAAGTGAGTGAGCCACATTTCTTTACTCTTCGTGAAGGCGAGGCGCTCTTTGCTCTAAACCATCTAGTCCGGAAAATGATAGAAACAAGAATGCCTACCCCCACATCTTTCGGGGTAGAGGCACCAGAAAGCCCACAGATAATGATTGATATCGGTAGTTTTCAAAAAAGGAAAGTAGATGGCTTGCGCGCGGTGGCGCACATGATGGCAGAGCGCGCTCGATACTTTAAATCAAGTGTGGAGGTAGACCCGATGCCCGCTTTTGAACGTAGGATTGTGCATGAATTCCTCTCTAATGCCACTGACCTTAAAACAGAGTCCACAGGGCTTGGTTCTACTCGCCGAGTAGTTATAAAGTATATTGGAGGTATTTAGTCTAGGAATTTATTTTAGATTAAGCTTCCATAAGTAAGAATCCTTTTTGTTTACAAAAAATAAATAATTCTCTCCATTGTCCAGCATAAGCTTGATGCCATCTATCGCTTCACCCCCTTCTATGGCTTGAGGATTAGAAATTATCTCCCCTACTCCTGTACTAGTATCTATGCGCCAAATTTGGTCTATAAACGATACTTCACCTTGATACCATAGGTCTGGGTATTCACTACCTAAGGCGAGTGTAGGCACCGCGCAGTAGACTGTATCGCTCGCACTACCCCAGACACATTTTTCCGGTAAGGTTCTGACTCCAAGTGAACTCGAGCTTCTAGTGTTTTTATTATAAATGGAAAGAGCTAAAGTGTTGTCACTATAGAGTACCAGTCCGCCACTCGGGCTGGTTAGGGTTGTTAGTCCATTTATGTCCCCCATGGCCCTGGTAAAGCTTTTAGTATTTAGATCCAGAGTATAAAGGTGCCCTGGTACTTGAGCTGCAGGCTTGGTAGTGAGTGTTATTATTTTAGAATTTGGCCAGGAAGTTAGCCATTCAGTAAATGCGCTGTCAAAAATTTGAATTTTTTTACCACTTAGTAGGTCCATCGTGGTGCCAATGGCGGTACTCGCATTTTCCCCGGTATTCCAAACGTAGAATATTTTTAAAGCGTCGCTCGATAAACTAACATCCGTAATATTATCCGGCAAGAAAGAGCCAGTGAGTGCATTGTCCTCTGTTGTGTCGGCCCCTAGTAACTCCTTAGGTAAGTTGCCAACGAAGGTCTGGATAGTTTTGTCGTCTGCTTTTAAGTATCTCATGACAACAGTCGTTCCAGAGTTACCAAAGTACGCTTCATTTACTTTAGGAATTGTAGTGTTAGAGAATTTACGTTCGTCTAATTTGTCGGCAAAGGTTTGGTAAATGTTTCCGGTTGCTCGGTCAGCGTACCTTAGTGCGGGGACAAATTCTGTCGGTACTTCCACTTCTTTAAATCTCTCTTTCTCAAACACGGTGAAACCAGCCACAGGCACACTGGAAACTTTATTTAGTTTCACTGTCTCGGGTGTGGTCGCGGTACCTCCTTCACCATCAATAGGTAGAGGTGTTGGAGTGGGCGTTGGCGCAGGATTGCTAGCAAAAGGATTAAATCTAGAAAGGAAGTTCGTGTCCTCTGTATCAGTGCCGTCTGTGGGGACTGTGGGCCGGCTAAAATATAACCAGCCGAAAATAGTTATTACTAAGACGACCAGAGATATTATTAAAAGTGTGAAATTTCTTTTTGACATAAAATTATTTAAATAATTCTTCCCCACAGCGAGCACGATCACTATAATACCATGCGCCGAATGGCCTACTACTTTTCTGGAATAAACTATAAGCTATTGCAGCATTTTTGGCTGGATTTTGTAGAGTTGCGGCACAGCTAGCTAGTCTGGCATTTTGGCCACTTTTTAGTCTGCAGTCATATCCTGCAAACACACCACTGTTTTTCTTTATATAACTGTTCCCATTTATTGGGCTACCATCTGACATTTCAAATAATCCTGTACAGGAATTCCCGGATGAATCTTGGACAATATTTCCATTAGCTACTAAATTAATTTGGAATAATCCATAAGAGAATACAGTAGATCCACATTTATCACTACCACTTGAGCTGCTCGCATTCCCACTACTTTCTACCATGCAAATTTTAGACGCGTCTGTGGCTCTGTTACCAAAAATAGATAAATTACTTGGAGAGCAATTACTTCCAGTGGGGGCTACAGCACAATTCCCTGATCCTTTTACCACCGCACTGTTGTTGTAAGAAGGAATATTTTCGATAGTTGTACCTTCTATTGAAATATTCGTCCGCAATAAGTCTGGATTTATAGTATTAAGCAAAGCGTAAGCACCCAGGGCTATAAGTAGACCGAAAACTGCATTAGTTATAGTTTCCTTTCCGTGTTCCTTGGAATGGGAGAGCTCGCTAGTAACATATTCTATACCTCCCATCACTATCATCACTACTGCAAGTACTGCAGATATTCCGATGAATATTTTTATCATTAGGTTTATGTAATTACTCAGAGCATTGTCTTTAGCAGGATTTATGTAATCTCCTGTACCCGTGCCGTCAGATCCAGTAATAGGTGCTAAAAATTTATAGGGTGTAGTGCATTCCCCATTTACTATTTCCCTAGGAGGAGCACAGGTATCAGAAGGAGGGTTTGTGTTAGTACACGACAGTGGAACTGTTGGAGTTTGAGGTCCGTATGGTGGGATGGGAGAAGTCTGTCCTGGGTACTGCCATTTCCCGTTTGCTTGAGTACAGTTTGCAACTTGAGTTTGAGGATTACTAAAATCTGCACCCGTAAAAACAGTTCCATTTTTCCAACAGAATCCACAGGCATATTGCGCATCTACTGAAACTGTGGGCCCAAAAAGTCCTATCAATGCAATAGCTATTAAAATATATTTAAAAAATTTCATATTTTAAAATTCTATGTTTATTTCCTTACTGGCTGTTTGGAAAATGCGGTCTTTATTATCAATTTGCAGACGTACTTTAGAGGTACCTGTGATCCCCTCTTCTACTTTAAGCGGCAGTAAATTTCTTTTACCAATAGGCACGCTAATAGGACTATTATTAATGGACCAGTTCCATATTAAGCTCGGATGCTGTAGATTTTTAGGTGAAACAAAGTAAGGTATAGCTACTAATGTTTCCTCCCCGAATATTCTGTGCCCCTGTTCCAGAGCTTTCTCCCAGATTATGCCCAAAGTTGTATCCTTTTTATAGAAGGATATTTTAGGCGCTGCCACTCCAATGTTTATGTTGGATTGGGAGGAGGCTCCGTCTGTGGTGGATGCAGTTACTGAGATGTTGCTCGTTGGTTCTAGGTAATCATTTGTATAAATATATGAATTTTTACCGTAGCCTGAAGCGCCTTGGTCGTTAGTATAATCCTTTTTCCAGTTGTAGATCATATTTTTAGCGCTGACATTCTTTGTTTCCGGCATTGCTACTACTTTTATTTCACTATCTTCCGTCGGCATTGCTTTACCACGGTAGAAAGGAGGCACATAAGAGTCTTCCGCTTGCCAAAGTAGAATCATGGAGTTAGGCTTGATGACCACCCTTATCTCAAGAGCGCCTTCCGGTAGAGATATTTTAGCTACAACTACACTCTCTGCTCCAGCCGCAGGCGCATTTAACGAAAAAGATTTCTTACCGATACCAGATGAAGAATTTGAGCCATTCACAAACCAGGTTATCAGCACACTGTCTAGGTTGTTAGTGTAACTATTTAAAGTAATTGTAGTGTTTTCAAATGGTGCTGGAGATTCTGGAGCGACCGTTACCCCAATACTGCTTGGAGATGCCGCATTGATAGGAGTAACAAATGCAAAGGCAATAAGTATTGTAAATAAAGATAAAAATTTAACCCGCATGCGTAAATTATACCACATTTTGTTCCTTTTGAGCCGATTCCAACTCAAGTTTTGCTTTCCGATTAGACAATATTTGTGAAGGATCTGAGGTAATTATCTGATCTTCAGTATACGAAGCCACTACCTTGATAGCTACGTGCTTGAGCCCGGCAAAGAAGATGCCCTCCCCTACGCCAGACTCTAAAAGTAGATATTTTTCTTCGTCTGTGAGGTTGAAAGTTTTTTGTAATATATCAATAGTTGCAGTCGACTGCTTAAGCAGGAGCTGGATAGAAGAGTTGGTCACTATTGGCACACCATAGGGAGAATTCATGAAGTCTGCTGCGTCTTGGGTAATAGTTGCGAGGCCTAGATAATATTTTCTACCTCTCTTAGCTATGGAGTATAGGAACGACGCAGTATCTTCAGACTTCATCATCCACCAAGCTTCATCTACTACAAGCAATCGCTTTTTTAAATTCTTTCTAATTGCGTTCCAAATGTAATGCATAATGATGTACATTGCCACTGGCTTGAGCTCGTCTTCCATGTCTCGCACAGAGAAAACCACGAATTTTTTATTTATATCCACATTACTTGGCCTGTTTAGGAAAGTGGACCA
>Ga0209542_10013536_pt1 | contig 14039 bp, 7 predicted proteins | sample RifCSPhighO2_01_FD_184028 | JGI IMG/M metagenome (GOLD analysis project Ga0209542, IMG submission 184028) | Soil microbial communities from Rifle, Colorado - Rifle CSP2_plank highO2_0.1 (SPAdes) (version 2) | ecosystem: Environmental > Terrestrial > Deep subsurface > Rock core/Sediment ...
ACTGAAGACGGATCCGGAATAGTGCATATTGCGCCTGCTTTTGGCGAGGATGATTTCCAAGCTTCCAAAACTGATGATCTGCCTGTTTTGATAACAACAGAAGCCGATGGATTAATGCGAACGCCCGAAAGGCCTTGGGATAGAAACTGGTTTAAAAAATCTGATCCGCAAATTATTGAAGATTTAGAGAAGCGAGGGCTTTTATTTAAAAAAGAAAAGTACGAGCACGATTACCCTTTTTGCTGGAGATGCAAAAATCCTTTAATGTATTTTGCCAGAAAAACTTGGTGGGTGGATGTAAACGCGGTTCGTGAAAAATTAATTAAAAATAACCAGAAAATAAATTGGCATCCCGAGCATTTTAAAGACGGCCGTATGGGGGAATGGCTTAAAGAAAAAAAGAATTGGGCTTTTTCGCGCGAACGGTATTGGGGAACTCCCTTGCCGGTTTGGAGATGCGCTGAATGTGAAAAAACAAAAGTCGCGGGATCTTTGGAGGAGCTTGACGCGTCAGATCCTTCGCCGACAAATTTGATATTAATGCGCCATGGGGAGGCGATTCACAATGTAAAGGGGCTAGCAACGATAGACCCAAAAGATGATAAGGATGATGTTTTGACTGAAGCAGGAAAAAAAGCCATTGAAGAAACAGCGAAAAAACTTAAAAAAGAAAAAATAGTTATCATAATTTCTTCTCCTTCATTAAGAACGAGAGAAACAGCGGAGATGGTCAGGAATATAATCGGCGGTCCGGAAATAGAAGTCGTTGAGGATATATTTGAAATTTCGGCAGGAGATTTTTCAGGCAAGTCGCGCGCGGAATATTTGGGGGCATTTAATTCGGAAGAGGAGAGATTTACGAAAAAGCCTTCGGGCGCGGAGAATTTGCGCGAATTGAGGGCGAGGGTTATGCGCGCCGCGAAAAAAATTAAAGAAAAATATGCAGGGAAAAATATTTTAATTGTCAGTCATGGAGATCCAACGCGCGTAATGGAGCACGCAATCAAAGCATTAAATGAAAGTGATTTTGAGGATATTCGCGAACTGAGAACGGCGGAATCAAGAAAAATTAAATTTCATAACTGGCCTTATAATTCCGACGGCAAACTTGATATGCATAAGCCGTATATAGATGAAATCAAGTTGAAGTGCGTCTGCGGCGGTGAAATGAAGCGCGTGCCTGAAGTAGTTGATGTTTGGTTTGATTCCGGATCAATGCCTTTTGCCGAGGCGCATTGGCCTTTTGATACAAAGAATCCTGCATATCCGGCTGATTATATTGTTGAAGCCGTAGATCAGACGCGCGGTTGGTTTTACAATCTTCTTGCTGTGGGGACTCTTTTGGGAAAAGACGAGCCGTATAAAAATGTAATTTCGCTCGGCCATCTTTTGGATAAAAGTGGCAAAAAAATGTCGAAGTCTTTGGGTAATATAGTTGATCCCATAATGCTGATGGATAAATATGGTGCTGACGCGACTCGTTGGTATTTTTTTACGATTAATCAGCCATGGGATCCGAAACTTTTTAAAGAAGAGGATGTTCGCGACGCGCATCGAAGGTTTTTAATGATTTTGTGGAATTCTTTTGTTTATTGGAAAACGTACAATAATTCAATAGTCAAAGGTCAAAAGTCGAAAGCAGAGTCCAAAAATCAGAATTTGATAATTAATCAATGGATCCTTGCGAAATGGAATAAAGTTTTGGGCAAAGTTACCGAAGATTTGGAAAATTATGACATTGTGTCAGCCGCACGTGAGATTGAAACTTTTGTGTTGGAAGATATTTCACATTGGTATATCCGCAGAATTCGCGAGCACATGAAGGATGAAAAATCAGATAACGCAAAAGAGTGCGGAGAAGTGCTGGGATTTGTTTTAAGGGAACTCGCAAAAACTTTGGCTCCTTTTGCACCGTTTATTTCCGAAGGAATTTATCAAAGTACCGGAGGAGAAGAAAAAAGCGTGCATCTGGAAGATTGGCCTAAAGTAAATTCAAAATTCAAAAATCAAAATGCAAAATTAATAGAAAGTATGGAAAAAGTCCGGGAGATAGTTTCAAAAGGGCTTGAAGCCAGGCAAAAGGCCGGAATAAAAATCAGGCAACCTCTTCAGAAATTAAAAATTCAAAAATCAAAATTCAAAATTGATGAGGAGCTTTTAGATTTAATTAAGGGAGAAGTAAATGTTAAAGAAATAGAATTTTCAGAAAAAATAAAAGAGGATGTTGAATTGGATACTGTAATTTCAGAAGAACTTAAAGGGGAGGGGCTTGTGCGCGAATTTATAAGGCAAGTCCAGGATTTCAGAAAAGAATTAAAATTGACTCCGCAGGACAAAGTTTTGCTTACCGTTGCGAGCGACGGCGAATTTGAGGCTCTGCTTTTAAAAAATAAAGATATTTTAAAAAAAGAAATTTCAATTTCAGATTTTAAAATAAGGGAGCGCGGAAAGTTTGAAGAAAAAGAAGCCATACTCGACGGCCGGAAGTTAATAATTGGAATACAAAAATGAGTGCGGAAACTCGTTTATGTCAGAACTGTAAGAAGGATTTTACGATCGAATTCGAGGATTTTATTTTTTATGAAAAGATTTTCGTCCCCCCACCGACTTTTTGTCCGGAGTGCCGTAAGCAACGTAGACTTTCGTGGCGAAATGATCTCAATTTATACTCGCGCACGTGCGATTTATGTAAAAAGACTATCATTTCTTTATATGCGCCGAATAGCGGCATGACTATATATTGCCAGAAATGCTGGTGGTCGGATAAATGGAATCCTAAAGATTATGCGCAAGAATATGATTCGTCAAAATCTTTTTTTGAACAGTTTATTGCACTACAGCATCGCGTTCCCGCCCTTGCTATGGTGAATGACAATGGCATTGGCAGTGTAAACTCCGAATATACACAAGACTTCGCATTCGGAAAAAATTGCTACATGGTTTTTATTGCATGGAAAATTGAAGATTGCCAGTATGGCTTTTATTTGATAAATGGAAAAAATGATCTGGATTTTTTATACAGCATGGGGGATTGCCAATATACTTACGAAACCGTGCAAACTGAAAAATGTTATCAATGCAAGTACGTTTATTATTCTTCTGAACTTTCTGATTGCGCTTTTGTTTACGATTGTCGCGATTGTTTGAACTGTTTTATGTGCGTCGGCCTTAGACATAAAAAATATTGTTTTAAGAATGAGCAATATACAAAAGAGGAATACGAAAAAATATTGGCGGATTACCGGCTCGATACTGCGAGCGGTGTTGGGCGAGCCAAAAAAGAATTTACTTCCATGCTTACGATTAAGCCGCGGCGATTTGCTAATTTGCGCAATTGTGTTAATTGTACTGGCGACGGATTGATGCACGGCAAAGATTCAAGATTTTGTTTTAACGTCCAACGCCCCGAATTTTGCAAATGGATTGAAAATTCTGATACGCCAAAAGATTGTTATGATTTGAGCGTCGGGGGGGAGTTGAATGAATGTTATGAAGGCGTCACTCCGGATCATTCTTATCATTCGCGGTTTGCAATTTTTTCATGGAAAAATATGAATATGGATTATGTGGATGGTTGTCACTCGTCGAAATATCTGTTTGGATGCGCGGGGCTTCGAAGCGCTGAACATTGTATCTTAAATAAACAATATTCGAAGGAGGAGTACGAAAAATTGCGAGCGCAGATTATATTCGACATGAATGAACGACCGTACATAGATAAAAAAGGCGCCATTTATAAATATGGAGAATTTTTTCCAACGGAGCTCTCGTATTTTAAATATAATGAAAGCGAAGCTCAGGATGCATTTCCGCTTTCCAAAGAAGAAATTGAACAAAAAGGCTGGGCTTGGCAAGATCAGCTACAAATGACTAAAGGAAAAGAAACTTTACAGCCAAATCAAATTCCTGATGCTATTAGTGATGTTGGCGATTCAATTGTAAATGAAATACTCGCGTGTATCTTTTGCGGGAGAAATTATAAAATTGATCAGACCGAGCTCGATTTTTATCGAAAGTTCAAAATACCAATTCCGCGTGAGTGTTTTTTCTGCAGGCATCAAGCGCGTTTGAAAATTCAAAATCCAGCCACTTTGGTACGTCGCCACTGTGATTGCAAAGGACGAGCGGCTAAAGAGGAGAGATATAAAAATGAGAGTTCGCATTTTCATGGCGATGCACCCTGCCCCAATGAATTTGAAACTCCATTTAACGAAGAACGCCAGGAAATAATCTATTGTGAACAATGTTATAACCAAGAAATTGCATGAATTCCGAAACTAAAATCTGCCAAAATTGTAAACAAGACTTCACTATCGAACCCGAGGATTTTGAGTTTTATAAAAAAATAGACGTACCAGCGCCGACATTTTGTTGGAGATGCCGAGCGCAGAGAAGGTTGGCGTTTCGATCAGGCTGGAAATTATATAAAAGAAAAGTTGTCGGCAGAGAGGATAAGGTTTTTTCTCCAATTCCGCCTGAAGCTCCATTTAAGGTTTACTTTGAAGATTATTGGTGGACGGATAACTGGGATCCGATGGAATATGGCCGCGACTACGATTTTTCGCGCCCCTTTTTTGAGCAATTTCAAGAATTGATGCGTGAAGCGCCGATTTCGCATCGCAGAGTGACGAACGGCATTTCGAGTGAGTATGCCGCAAACGCCATTGACATAAAAAATTGCTACCTTGTTTTTAACGCGGGCTGGGTGGAAAATTCCATGTATTCTGAAACAATCAATCGCGCGCGCGAGTGCATGGATACCTTGAAAATAGAAGATTGTGAGCTTTGTTACGAGCTTTTTGACTGCAAAAAATGTTTTCAAACCTTTTTCTCGTCTGAATGCACGGGATGCGTTGATGTCTGGTTTTCAAAAAATTTAGTCGGCTGTTCAAATTGTTTCGGTTGCGTAAATCTGCGCAACAAAAAATATTATATGTTTAATGAGCCATATACACGTGAAGAATATTTTGAAAAATTAAAACAGTTTGATCTGGGATCATTTGCAATTAAAAAAGATTTAAAAGAAAAATCCACATTGCATTTCGCAAAATTTCCTGCAAAATTCATGCACGGCGCGCATAATATAAATGTAGAAGGGGATTATTTGGATCATTGCAAGGACGTTAAGGAGTCATATGCTTGCCGTGATCTTGAAAACTGCGGATACTCGCAACTGATTTTATTTTTGAAAAGTGCGGACTCGATGGATATCGCCGTTGCGGGAGGAGAGTTGTGCTATGAACTGCAGGAAGCGGGCGGGTTTGATGTTAAATTCTCATATATCTGCGTTCCAAAAGATTTAAAGAGTCTAAATGTTGCGTTGATGCATTTGGAATACTCGATGTTTGCATATAATGCGTCGCATCTTTTCGGATGCGTGGGCGTTAGAAATAAACAATACTGCGTTTTAAACAAACAATACACAAAAGATGAATATGAAGAACTTGTGATAAAAATAAAAAAACATATGAATGAAATGCCGTATACAGATAAAGCCGGTCGCATATATAAATACGGCGAATTTTTTCCTCCGGATTTTTCGCCTTTCCCGTATAATGACACTTGGGCTGCGGAATATTTTCCGGAATCTAAAGAAAGTGCTCGCGAAAAAGGATTTTTCTGGCGTGATTCTGAAAAACACAATTATCAAATTACTTTACCCGCGAATAAATTGTCTGATCATATTAAAGATGCCCCTGATTCGATTGTAAATGAAATAATCGGGTGCGCGCATAACGGCGCATGCGGGGAGGGGTGCACTAAAGCTTTCAGGATTATCCCTCAAGAGTTTGAATTTTATAAAAAATTTAATTTGCCCCTACCTCGTCTATGTCCGATTTGTCGTCATGTTGAGCGAACTAAATTGCGTAATCCATGGCGGCTTTGGCGTCGCAATTGTATGTGCCAAGTCGCGGGTCATGACTGGCATCAATATGGAAAATGTAAAAATGAATTTGAAACTTCATACGCGTCTGATCGTCCGGAAATTGTTTATTGCGAGGCTTGCTACAACAAGGAAATAGTTTAACCTTCTCTAATTCGCGCGAATAGGAGAATAAAAATTATAGTCATGAACTCGGAAATTAAAACTTGCCAAAATTGTAAAAAAGAATTCACAATAGAACCTGAGGATTTTAAGTTTTACGAAAAAATCTCGGTTCCCCCGCCGACTTTTTGCTCTTTGTGCCGTTTTCAAAGAAGGTTGGCGTACCGCAATGAGCGGAAATTGTTTTGGAACAAAAGCGTAAAATCCGGTAAAGAGATTCTCGCGCTTTACTCCAGGCGCTCAGGGGTGACTCTTTATGATGAAGATGAATGGCGGCAAGACGATTGGGATGCCATGAAATTTGGAAGGGACTTTGATAATTCAAAAACTTTCTTTGAGCAGATGCATGAATTAGCATTAATAATCCCTCGTACGCCAAGATCTACAGAGTCGAATATCCGGTCTGATTTTACTGCGAACATCGGATGGTCAAAAGATTGCTACCTTGTTTTTAACTGCTCTGAAGCAGAAAATTGTGCGTATGGGAATCAAGTAGATTTTTCTAAAGATTGCTTTGACGTATCACATGTAACAAAGTGTGAGCGTTGCTACGAGTCTTTTTGGCAGACGTCATGCTACAGGACAAATTTTTCAATAGAGTGTGAAGGCTGTGTAAACGTTTGGTTTTCTAAGAATTGCATCGGGTGCACTAATTGTTTCGGTTGCGTTAATTTAAGAAATCAGAATTACTGTTTTTTTAATGAGAATTTATCCAAAGAAGAGTATGAAAAACGCATTGGAGAACTTAATTTAGATAAATGGAGCAGATTGTCGGAAATGAAAAGGAAAGTAAGAGATTTTCGGCTTAGATTTCCGGTTAAGTATATGAATGGCATTAAAAACTCTAATGTTCTTGGTGAATACATATCTAACTCTAAAAATATTTATCGCGGATATATTATCCGTGGAGGCGAAGATTTGCGATATTGTCAGTGTTTAAACGAGCCAACCTCGAAAGATTCTATGGATGTCTGTATTTGGGGTAAAGATATTGATCTTTGTTATGAAACTTCCGTTAGTGGATGGGGTATTTCTCGGTTAAAGTTCTGTGTTGAATGCTGGCCGGGAGATGTTGAGCTGGAATATTGCATGTTTATGAAAAATTGCTCAAATTGTTTTGGCTGTTTCGGCCTTAAAAATAAACAGTACTGCATTCTTAATAAACAATATACAAGGACAGAATACGCAGAACTTCGAGAAAAAATTATCAAACACATGAATACAAAACCTTATATTGACGCCCAGGGTCTGACTTATAAATATGGAGAATTTTTTCCCGTGGAGCATTCGCCGTTTGGTTATAACTCGTCAATTGTGAACGAGTATTTCCCCTTAAGCAAGGAATCGACTATTGAAATTGGATATGCATGGGACGACCCCGAGAGCAAACTATACGAGACAGACACAGATACTTCAGAACTTCCCGATTCGATCTTTGATGTTTCTGATGATATCCTTGCAAAGATTATTGCGTGCGAAAAATGTAAAAAAGCTTACAGAATTATTAAATCTGAATTAGATTTCTTAAGGCATGAGGGTATACCATTACCAAGGTTATGTATTGATTGCAGACATTTTGATAGAATTTCTCAGCGTAATGGCCCGATTTTGTTTGAAAGAAAATGCATGTGTGAAATTAATAATCACGACTGGCACGAGAATAGGAAATGTCATAGTGAATTTGAAACTTCATACACACCCGAAAGGCCAGAGATAATTTATTGTGAGCAATGCTATAACCAAGAAGTTGCATGAACTCGGAAATTAAAATTTGCCAGAACTGCAAGCAAAACTTCACAATCGAACCGGAGGATTTTGAATTTTACAAAAAAATCGATGTGCCTACGCCGACTTTTTGTCCGGAGTGCCGGATGGTTCGGCGAATGAATTTTAGGAATGAACATGCTCTATATAAAAGAAAATGTGATGCTACTGGAAAAGATATTATCAGCATGTTTTGTCCGGAGAGCCCTTTTAAAGTTTATGAACACGCATATTGGTGGTCGGATGATTGGGACCCAAGAGATTATGGGAAAGAATTCGATTTTTCAAAACCATTTTTTGAGCAATTTCAGGAACTTCTTAAGTCGGTTCCGCTTCCGAATCTTGCAAATTCCAATGTGATAAACAGTGAATATGGCAATCATAATGCAGATCTAAAAAACTGTTATCTTTTGTATGCTTCTTTTGGAGCGGAAAATGTTTCGTACGCCCAGGGCGTAATGAATGTAAAAGATTCTTTAGATCTCTATACAGTAACTGACAGCGAAAGATGCTATGAAGATGTTCTTTGCGCGAAGATATATAAAACTTTTTATTCTTATGATACTGACGACAGCATTGGCTCTTCGTTTTTAAGGTCCTGCAAAAATTTAAATAATTCTTTGGCTTGCGTGAACTTGCGCAATAAGACGAACCATATTTTCAATGAGCCTTATACCAAAGAAGAATTTGAAAAAGAAATAGAGAAGCTGGACTTGGGAAGCTATAAAAATCTGACTGAATTTCGAAAAAAATTTGAAGAGTTTTCGATGAAGTTTCCAAGACGCTTTGCTTCCATATTAAAATCTACGAATGTCGTGGGCGACATGGTGACGAATTCGAAAAACTGTTATTACTGTTTCGATGTTTATGATGGCGTGGAAGATTCAAAATATGCCTCGCACGCCATTAATTTAAAAGATTCTTACGATGGCTATGGGTTTGGCGCGAACGGCGAGCTGATGTATGAGGGCATTGATTCGGGTATTAATGCCTCCAGATATAAATTTACTTCTTTTACTCATACTTGCCACGATGTTGAATACACTTACGCTTGCCACGGGTCAGATGATCTTTTTGGATGCGTGAGTATGCGAAACAAATCTTATTGTATTTTAAATAAGCAGTATACAAAGGAAGAATACGAAAAACTTTTGCCGAAAATAATCCAGCATATGAAGGACATGCCTTACAAAGGCCTTAACGGCAGAATTTACGGATACGGCGAATTTTTTCCGTCTGAAATTTCTCCCTTCTCATATAACGAAACCATCGCCCACACATATTTTCCACTGACAAAGCCAGAGGCAGAGGAAAAAGGCTTTCGCTGGCGCGACGGCGACGTCCGGAATTATCAGATTACTTTAACTTCTGATAAATTGCCCGATCATATAAAAGATGTCGAAGATTCGATTTTGAATGAGGTGATAAGATGCGAGCATGACCAGAAGTGTAATGAGCAGTGTACGCAGGCGTTCAGAATAATTTCTTCGGAATTGGAATTTTATCGACAAATGAATTTGCCTTTGCCGAGGCTTTGTCCTAATTGCAGACATTTTCAAAGAATAAAACAAAGAAATCCGTTAAGATTATGGCACAGGAAATGCCAGTGCGCCGGAGAAGCATCGGAAAATAAAATTTATAAAAATACAATCGGGCACAAACACGGGGATGCGCATTGCCTTAACGAATTCGAAACTTCATATGCGCCTGAAAGGCCCGAAATTGTTTATTGTGAGGAGTGTTATTTGAAGGAGGTGGTTTAATACATAAATAATATCGTTATGATATATCATAACAGTTTGAAAAGTATAAAATTATGAATTCTGAAACTAAAATTTGTCAAAATTGCAAGAAAGATTTCACAATCGAACCGGAGGATTTTAAGTTTTACGAGAAGATCTCCGTCCCGTCGCCGACGTTTTGCCCGCATTGCCGGTATATTCGTCGTCTTTTGGACCGAAATGAGTGGACGCTTTATCAAAGAAAATGCGATGCGACGGGAGAAAATATAGTTTCGATTTATAAACCAGAGGTTCCATTTCCGGTATATAGGCAGGCTGAATGGTGGTCGGATAAATGGGACGCACTTTCTTATGGACAGGAAATAGATTTTTCGCGTCCATTTTTTGAGCAGTTTGATGAACTTTCAAGAAAAGTTCCGCATCTGGCAATAGTAAACTCAAAGAGCACTAATTCTGAATACACCAATCAATCGGAAGAAAATAAAGATTGTTACATGCTTGCGGCATGCGGGAAAAACGAGAAGTGTATGTATAGTAATTGGTTGCAGGACAGCAATTATTTTGTTGGAGACTCTTACTGTTTGGAAAAATCCGAACTTTGTTACGAGTCCCTTAATTGTACGCGTTGTCATACGTCGATTTATCTTCACGATTCTGCGGATTGCATCTCGTGCCATTTTTCGATTGATCTTCGCGGGTGTTCAAATTGTTTCGGGTGTGTCGGACTCCGCAACAAGAATTATTGTTTTTTCAATAAACAACTTTCAAAAGAAGAATATGAAAAAAGAACTGAAGAACTCCTAGGGACACGAGATGGGATTCATAGAGCGCAAGAAAAATTCAGAGAATTTTCATTGAAATTTCCGCGCAAATTTTATCACGGCACAAAAAACATGGAATTTATTTCAGGAGATTATATAGAAGAGACCGGGAGAACAAGAGAAAGCTTCAATTGCAGGCATAATGAGAATGTTGGGTATTCGCAGGACGCTTGGTATTCAAAGGACTCATTGGATATAACTGAAATTTGGGCAGAACTTTCATACGAATGCCAAGGTTGTGCTGTTATATCGCGGAGTATTGCTTTAAGGAGTACGTGGGATGCATTTGATTCTTATTATACGAATATGAGTTTTGGCTGCTCCAATTTATTTGGGTGTATTGGACTAAGACAAAAACATAATTGTATTTTAAATAAACAATATTCAAAAGAAGATTATGATGAATTGAAAGCAAAATTAATCGAACATATGAAAAAAACAGGGGAGTGGGGGGAATATTTTCCAGCTTCGATTTCACCTTTTGCGTATAACGAATGCACGGCCTGGGATTATTGCCCACTTTCAAAAGAAGAAGCTATTGCCAAGGGTTATACTTGGTACGATCGCCCCGAACGCGATTATAAAATTACTATCCAGGCAAGGGACTTACCAGAAACCATAGGGGAAGTAGGGGATGGAATTTTAAAAGAAGTAATAGGGTGCGATTCGCAGACCTCGGACGAAAAAAAGAAAAACCATCCGATTTGTACGACAGCATTTCAGATTCATCCTATGGAGTTGGAATTTTATAGGAAAATGAATTTGCCGCTACCGATTAAATGTTTTTCATGCCGGCGCACGGATCGCTTTGCGTTGCGAAATCCGCGCCAGCTCTGGCACCGTGTGTGTATGTGCGAAATCAAAAACCACGATTGGCACGCGTCAGGAAAATGTAACAATGAATTTGAAACTTCATACGCACCGGACAGACCAGATATTATTTATTGTGAGAAATGTTATAACCAAGAAATAGTATGAAATTTGTTATTAAAAAAGGTGGGGATGATAAGGATTTTGTTTTTAACGAGGAACGATTGCCTATTTTAATCCATGGGGAAGAAGGTTCTGGGGCTTCGTTTTTTTCCGTATGTGTCGCTGCTCAGTATTATTTGAACGGCTCAAAATTGATATTTTTTAGTCTTAAAGAGGCAGCCAAAGAAGAATTTAAAAAAATAATTGCAAATAGAGAGGGGGATGTTATTTTTTGTCCAAGTGGAAATTCTGATAAAGCGTTGGAAATTATTTCAAGCGCAGATTCAGGCTATTTGATTTTTATTAAAAATATTGAGGAGACTTTGACTCGTGAATTATTATCACTTATTATGAGTCGCAAATTTATACTTTCAGGTGATTTAGACAAAAGTATTTTGAAAGATCAGATTATGAATTTAGATTTTGAAACAAAAATTGCCTTCTCTCGCTCAGCTTTATTCCCGCCTTTTAATGTAAATAAGCATGAAGGAGTTTTTAATACTGTTAATTCGATAATTAAGGTCATTAAATGAATTATGGCTGACTTATATCAAACAGAAGGAATAATTATAAATCGTATGGACATCGGAGAGGCCGATAAGCTTTTGACCGTGTTTACAAAAGAATTCGGAATGCTGAAGATTTTTGCGAGAAGTGTTAGAAAAGTCCGTTCGAAATTGAATGTTTATCTAAATCTTTTCTTGCATGCGAGATTTGGTTTTGTGTCCGGGCGTGGAACATGGCATTTGATAGATGCCGAAGATTTGGATCATTTCGATGAAATTGCAAAAGATAGGGAGCGGTCGGAGGTTTTGGGCAAAGCTACCGGATTTTTAGAGCGGTTTCATCACGGCGAAGGCAGGGATATTTTTTTATGGCAGGTTTTTTTATCCTTTCTTGCGTCGTTAAAAGAGATTGCGCCAGCGCATCTGGGTGATTTGGAGACGGTTTTTTATGCAAAATCGTTTTTTTTGCTAGGATACTTGGAGGAAAATGAAGAATTCAAGCGAATATTGGAAGACACAAGTTTCCCTTTGGATACTTTCCCTCTTTCGCCGGAATTGAGATTATCCTTAGGTACGGCTATTAGAAAGAGCATGTATGAGAGCCATCTATAAAATCAGTTCTTAGTTCTTAGTTTTAAGTTATAAGTTCAAGTTTTTTGGTTGTTGGTCTCGGTTAGACTAAAGCTAAAAAGATATTATAATATATAAATAGCATTAGTTAAGTTATGAGTTTAAGATTGTAGATTGTAAGTTTCGATTTAACTAAAACCGGCGACTAAAAACCATAACTATTAACTACTAACTATTAACTAATTAAACAACTTGCCCGAAGACCCATTAGAGGAACTAAAAAAACGGCTATATAAGAAGGACGAGTCGTTTGAAAGGCGCTTAAGTTCGCCTAAATTAACGCCCTTGCCTTCTAAGGTGCCTGCTTTTTGGGAGCGCAAAGAACCGGAGGTTATGGCTTCTAAAAAATTTCCTTATTTAATAGTTTCGCTTGTATTGATTTTTCTCTTGTCTTTAGGAGGCGTTGTTTTTTATTTTTGGGCCGGATTCGGCGGGGTTTCGGGAGATAATATAGATATTACGGTTATTGCGCCGGCTTCTATAGACGGCGGCGATAGGATGACTTGGGAAGTCGCAGTTACTAATAGAAATAGGCAGACTTTAGAATTGGCGGATTTGATAGTTGAATATCCTGAAGGAACGCGTCCGATTGACGTGACCGTGCGCGCTTTAAGGGAAAGGCGCTCTTTGGGAAAGATTGATCAGGGGGAAACTGTCCGGGCGAATTTTGACGCGTATCTTTTTGGAGAAGAGGGCAACACAAAAACTCTCAAGCTTATTTTGGAATATCGTCCGCAGGAATCGAGCGCTATTTTATCTAAAGACGAAACATTTACGACAAGAATCGCGCGTTCTCCGGTAGGCATTTCTTTTGATTTGCCCAAAGAGGTAAGGGCAGGACAGGAAATTGAAGTGAAGGTTAATTATATTTCAAACGCCAAAGACGAGCTTCGAGATTTAAATCTTGAAATGGAATTTCCTTCGGACTTTATTTTCAAAAGCGCCCAGCCAGAACCAAAAGAGGGCGAGGAGAGAAATTGGGATTTGGGAGTGCTTGATCCTAACGAGACGGGAACAATATCAATAGTGGGTACGGTTGATGGTGATGAGCTTCAGGAAAAAAGTTTTAGGGCGAAAGTCAGCGTCAAAGAGCCTAATGGTACACTGAGCATCTTTGGAGGAGGCGCCGGATCGTTTGTAATAAAGCGTCCGTTTTTGGACGTTATTGTTAAGATTAACGGAGAGAAAAAACATATTGCAAGGCCGGGCGAAAGAATGAATCTGGAAATTTCATACAAAAACAATCTTGCTGTGGCGGTGGAGAATTCGATCATTGAAGTTTCTTTTTCAGGTAACGGCTTTGATGAAAAAAATATCGGGACCGGGAGAGGGGCTTATCGCGCCTCGTCAAAAACGGTGGTCTGGACTGCGTCGGCTGTACCCGAACTCAAAAAACTTGAACCCGACGAGGAAGGATTTTTGCAGGCGCAATTTTCTTTTTTGGAAAAAATCGGAATAAAATCATCGAGTGATAAAAATTTTCAAATTACCGCGAATGTGTCGATCAGGCCGGGAGTAATACCTTCAGGATACGTAGGGAGCGATCTTACCGGAGGAG
>Ga0209542_10013537_pt1 | contig 14039 bp, 11 predicted proteins | sample RifCSPhighO2_01_FD_184028 | JGI IMG/M metagenome (GOLD analysis project Ga0209542, IMG submission 184028) | Soil microbial communities from Rifle, Colorado - Rifle CSP2_plank highO2_0.1 (SPAdes) (version 2) | ecosystem: Environmental > Terrestrial > Deep subsurface > Rock core/Sediment ...
TTTATTCTCCAAGGCTGAATAACCAGCCTAAATAACCATTCCAAACCAAGATTGCGAACAAACTTGGGTGCTCTTGGGACTTTTCCTGAGATGAAATCAAAAGATCCACCTACTCCAATTGCTATCCGAACGTCTATTTTAGGAAGATTTTTTGCTATCCAAAGCTCCTGTTTAGGGGAACCAAAGGCAACAAAAAGAATGTCAGATTTGGGCTTAATTTTATCCTCTGAAGCTGGCCATTCTTCAATTGCAAAAGAAATTTTGAGGCTAGGATATTTTTTGCTTAAGCACTCGGCAGTAGACAGTGCTACGCCAGGCCCACCTCCAAGAAAGCCCACCGTTATAGGCCGTTTACTAACCTGTCTACATATGTTTTCTAGTAAATCAACTCCCGGTATTCTCTCTTTGAGGCTAACTCCTAAAATCTTAGCGGCAAAAAAAAGTCCGATACTGTCAGGCAAGGCCAAATCAGTCCTATTTATGACATCTTGGTAGTCCGGATTCTTTCGTGAAAACATCAAAATTTCGATGTTTGGGGTAACAACAAAAAGTTTTTTTTCTTTTTTTTGAAGGCTTATATAAATAAACTCTAGGACTTCCTTTAATGTAACTTGCGATAAGGCAATTCCAAGCATTTTTGTCTTTCGTATTTCTTTCATATATACTACAAGTCTAATTTATTTTTAATCTAAAATCAAGTAAGACTTATTTTTGAATAAAAATTTTATCCGCCCCCCTAGCCTAGATAATAGGCACGTTGAGCCCCTCTCATGCTATTTTTTCTTGTTATATCTTTCTAAATACTATAAAGCTTCTATTTTGTGAAAGATGGGGTTTTTTAGATTTTTTCACGGCAGTTAAGTAAATATGCTTTAAAAATATAGGCCTAAAATATCGATTTTTAGCCTCATTTTCTGGCTATACTTCTTTTATAAAGCTCTATATTCTCAAGCGCGACACCTGTTCCGCGCACTACGCATAGGAGTGGATCCTCGGCCAGATGACAAGGAACCCCAGTCTCTTTAGTCATAAATTTATCAAAGTTTCTGAGAAGTGAGGTTCCCCCTGACATGACTATACCTTTATCAATAATGTCTGAAGCCAGCTCCGGCGGGGTTTGTTCTAAAACTTTCTTTACTCCTGAAACAATATCGAGGAGTACCGGCTTTATGGCTTCGTTCACTTGTTCTTCTGAAAGCTCAATAGTTCTTGGCAAGCCTGTAATAGAGTCTCTGCCTCTAATTTCCATCTTGGCTCCGGCTTTTCCGGGCTCAACCAGAGCGTTTCCGATGGCGATTTTTATTTCCTCAGCAGTTCTTTCCCCTATCAAAAGATTAGAGTTCTTTTTAGTGTAGGCAGCTATGGCTTCATCAACCTTATTCCCGCCGACTCTAACAGAATCATGAACTACCACTCCGCCGAGTGAAATAACTGCAGCCTCTGTAGATCCGCCTCCCATATCTACAACCATGTGTCCAGCGGCCTGGGCAATTGGAATTTTTGCGCCTATCGCCGCCGCCAGGGGCTCATCGATTAAATAGGCTATTTTGGCTCCGGCAGCCATAGTGGCGTCGAGTACTGCCCTTCTCTCGACTTGGGTTACGCCTGATGGGATACAAACCATCACTTCTGGCTTGAAAAGACGGGACGACCCGCAGGCTTTGTCAATAAAATAACTAAGCATAGCCTCAGTAATTGTGTAATCAGCTATAACTCCATCTCTAAGAGGCCTCATAGCTACAATATTTCCCGGAGTCCGTCCGAGCATTTCCTTAGCTTCTTTTCCCACAGCAACGACACGATTCTCTTCAGCTGTTACAGCTACAACCGTAGGTTCGTTAATTACAATCCCCTCGCCGCCCAAATAAACGAGGGTGTTTGCCGTTCCAAGATCAATTCCGACTCTTTTTGAAAACATAGTTCAATATAATTATTTAGATCAATTAGTTAAATTAGGTCAATTAGATACTCCCAAAAACTATATCTTATTACTACCTTTCTATATCAATTACCTACTCCCGAGCTTCCCTCGATTATAATCATCATTTTTTTAACTTGCAAGGGCCAATACAGTTGGTCTATAATGCAAAAACAAAAGCCAATGAACCGCAACTACTTTTTGTCTATCGCCATATTCGTTTTTATTCTGGTAACCACAGTAGTAGTGGTCCTTTTTGCTAAAGGCTACAGATTTGGCCTCGACACAGGCAAGCTTGAGCTTTCGGGAACAGGGCTTTTGGTAACTAAAAGCATACCCGACGGAGCACAAGTATTTTTAAACGATCACTTAACGACTGCGACTGATAATACGATTAATCTTTCTCCAAAAACCTACAGAGTTAAGATTTTTAAAGACGGTTATTTCCCTTGGGAAAAAGATATCGAGATCCGAGCCGAAGTAGTCTCAAAAGCCGAGGCGCTTCTATTTCCTAAAGCCCCCAAACTTGAAAGCATTACGGACATCGGAGTTTTAAATCCTGTTATTGATCCCTCCCAAACTAGAATCGCCTTTATAGTCGCCTCACAATCAGCCAGGAAAAACGGAATTTACGTATTTGACATGTCTTCCCGACCGATTCTAACTCTTCAATCTGCTACCACTCAATTAACAGATGACACAGCTGATCTTTTCTCAAGAGCTAATCTTACCTGGTCGCCTGACGGAAAAACCTGGTCGCCTGACGGAAAACAGCTGATTGCCACAATTTCCGGGACTCTCGACTCCCCTACCTCATATCTTTTGGAAAGCTCTGGATTTAATTCAAATCCGCGAAATGTTACCGAAATCTTAGCTTCAGTTGATTCTACTTGGAAACAACAAAAAACTTCTAAGGAAAAGGCCCAAATAAATTCTTTATCAAGTAAGCTTCGGCCAATCGTAAGGAGCAGTTTCTCAATAATGGCTTGGAGCCCGGACGACACAAAAATTTTGTATAAAGCAAGTGCTTCGGCTGAAATTCCGTTAGTTATAAAACCGCGTTTGATCGGAGCGAACCCCACCAAGGAAATCCGCTCAATAGAAGAAGGAAAAATATATATTTATGACATTAAAGAAGATCGAAATTATGCCCTGGATGAGTCGTACTTCAGCGAAACCTATGCCTGGCTTTCGGATAGTTCACACTTAATTTTTGTAAAAGACCGACAAATTAGCGCAATTGAATATGACGGATTAAATAAAACTACTATTTATGCTGGGCCTTTCATTAACGGATATGTTTTCCCCTGGCCGGATCTTTCAAGAATTGTGACTTTAACTGATCTGGGGAATTCCCAAACAGATCCAAATCTTTATACAATTTCTCTGAAATAACTTCTGAATTTTGAGGCTAAATGTTATAACATTGTTATAACAAACGCGAGGAAGCTATCAAAATTTGCGAGCAACGGAGCTATGTTGTCAAGGAGAGTGTGAGCCAAATTTTCCGATAGCGACCGAAGCTATTTTTCTCATGAGAAAGGCACTTGGTTTTAAACGATCGAATTGATCGAGTAGAAGACAAGTGTCTTCCCCAAGTGCCTAAGCACTAAGTTATTCAGTTGTGTTGCGCTAGCGGTCGCCGGGAAAACCCTCGACTTTGCCGTCATCTGGTTTGTGGTACCAGATCATGACTGTGATGTTGGGTTTCATTCTTGTGGGAGCGCTCTCGCTCTGGGTTACGAGACCAAGCTCATCGTCGGTCAGTCCGTTCTCGTCTAGCCAAGCGTTGATCTCTATTTCGAGCTCGTCCATGAACACGCCCTGGAAAATGTGGACCTGCACTTCTCACCTCCTTTCGGTTGAATTGTCGCTCGTGTGAGTGAGGCTCAATCTTAGTGGCCGAACAGCTACTGCAGTTGTGGCCCGAGAAAGGTCACAGCCGCGATCACGAGAACGGCGATCAAGGCGAAAATAAGCACAAGCTCAGCCAAACCAATGCGACCTGGCTCATAGATCTGGAAATCCGCTCCAGACTGTTGCACTTCGGTCGCCTCGGACTCGGTATCTTCGTCCTCATCAGGCTCTTCTTCGTCTTCGCCGTCGTCATACTCGACAACAAGACTTTCGCCATCGCTGTTCTGTTCGAACCGCAGATCGAGGATTTCGACGTCGTCGTACAGCCACTCATGAATCCAGTCATTGAACTGGCTTATGACATCTTCATGAGTAGCGCCAGTGAGGGTGTCGATCTGTTTCATCTCTCCTCCGCGTTAAGCTATGGTTTGCGAACTAACGCGTTTGTTGAACTAGAAAGGGAGAGAGAGCAGGCTCTCCCGAAAGATCAGATGACTTCCAACTCGAGCTTTCCGTAAAGCGGAAGTTCTCCGATCCTTACGAAGATTTCTTCTGCGTGTTCCGTGCTTGATCGAATCTGTCGCTTTGCGACAAACTTCCCATCCACCTTCACTGCCACAGAGTGGCTTGTTAGGAAAGCGGGTAGCACTCTGCTATTGGCGTCCGCTTTGCTATTGATTCCAACAGTTTGAACGGCGATGGACAGCACAGAACTTACTCCATCGCTCGACGAACGGATCATCCGAGTGGAAAGCAGTCCGTCATCTGATGGGTGAAATACGTACCCTAGCCCACTTGGCATCTCCGCAGATGCTTTTGCAAGCCCTTCGAAGACTTCTTCTTGAGTATAATTATAGATCCCCATAGCCTCTCCTTGCGTGGCTCGCTTGGCTAGCATGCAAGTCCCTTTTGCTTTCTGCTCTCACGGAAAACCCGAAGGTCAATCGCGCAGTCTTTCGACCAAAGCAAAGTAAGGACCCCGCATTCGCAATTTTAAATTTTAAATTGTAAAACGCGCGGTCCCTACCTTACCTAAGCAGAAACTTTTAACTGTCCCGCTGATAATTTTCAGACGGGATCCCGTACGGAAACTACCGTCGGGAAATAACAAATTTTTAAAGTGCAAATAAAAATAGTTTAAAAGCCAAAAAGAAGCCGCAATTTGGCCTCAATTTAGTCCAAAAACGTGTGAGGAATATAGCAGAAAAATAGTAACAAGTCAAACTATGGGACGGGCGCGGAGAGAGCTGTCAAAATTTGCGATTATTTTCTCTTTGCGAAGACCAAAAGCCTTTTCCATGTGGTTCCGGGAGGCCAGCAGGTTTGAAGAATCAGTTGCTCCGGTCCGCCCTGCGCCTCTGTTATAAATGAAACATCGTCCGGATCTACAATTGCTGAGCGAGTGACCGTGTAATTAAACCTAGTTCCTTGATAAATCATAACAATTTCAGAATGGGCAAAAAGATAAATATTACCCGCGCTCCCCGGAAAAACTGTACCCCTAGAGTGTGCTACCCCTTCTCGAAGTACCGGTAAAAAAGCATTCTCATCAGACGGATCTATGTTGGGAAAAACTTTCGCATTTGCACCGATTTTAGGTATCAAAATATTAAACTCTGTATCAATTGGCCGCAAAATTTGTTCGCGAGGACCTATTAAAACACTCGCCAGTCCCCCGCCCTGATTTCTTTGCTTTTTTAATAACTCTCCCAGCGGACTTGTCTCACTTTCCGCCGCAACTGTGTATTTAATTCCTCTAATTTGTGATATCCGAAAACTCGCTTCATAGTAAAGCGCGGGACCAAAAGTCGCGATAACTCCGTAAAGAGCAAAAAGGATGAGAAAATTTCCGACCGAGCGGAAAATGAGGAATTTTATAACTTCTTTTTTTTGCATTTGGTCGGGGTGCTGGGAATTGAACCCAGTGCCTCTCGGTCCCGAACCGAGCGTTCTACCGATGAACTACACCCCGTTTGCTCCAATTTTAATTTAACTTATGTTAAAATACAAACATTGTTCCCGTAGCTCAACGGATAGAGCATACCCGTCCTAAGGGTGCGATGGAGGTTCGATTCCTCTCGGGGACGCAAAAATGATAAAATAATAACATTATGCCGGATAACTTATCTAAAAAAGAAAAACGCGAGCTTCGCAGAATTGAATGGCAGGAAAAGGCAAAGAAAGATGCCAGGAATTCAGAGTTCAAAAAATATGCACTGTGGGGAGGCGGAGTGTTTCTTTTTGCTGTACTACTTTTTGGTCTGATAAAGTTTGCCGGCAGTTCGCAGTCTCCCAAGGAAATTGCTAATTTACCGCCTGTTACAGCCTCAGATTACCAAGTTGGCACTCCTTCAGTTAAGGTGATAATGATAGAGTACGGCGATTTTCAGTGCCCTGCTTGCGCCACATTTTATTCAATTGTTAAACAACTCAAGGAGGAATATAAAAACGATCTCTTATTTGTTTTTAGAGATTTCCCGCTAACAAATATTCACCGAAATGCACTACTATCTTCTCAAGCGGCTTATGCTGCAAACAAGCAAGGGAAGTATTGGGAAATGCATGATCTGCTGTATGTAAATCAAACTACTTGGTCAGAGTCGGGAGACGCCGCAAGCATTTTCACAGACTATGCTAAAAAACTAGACTTGGACGCTGATCAATTTACTAAAGATATGAATTCAGACGAAGCTAAAACATTCGTGAAAGAGGGCGAAAATAATGCAATTTCCCTAGGCCTTAACTCTACTCCATCAATTTTCTTAAATAATAAACTTTTGAATATTCCACTAAGCTATGAAGCATTCAAAAAAGCAATTGATGAAGAGTTAAAGTAGGTTTAAAACTTTGGAGAGCTGCTTAATCAGCGTAACTGCCACAGGAGGAGCAAGAAGACTGTACGATTCAACCCCATTATCATCCTTCACTGTCCATGGCTTTTCTTCGACTTCGACTTTTTTCTTTTTTTCATCCCAAGAAAGCACATATTCCGGCGTCAACTCGTAGCGGTCGAAATATTTGTCAGCCTCCGCTGCAGGAACATGGTTACGAAGCATAATCTTTGGCACACCGTGTATCTCCTCAAATACTTTACGCAGTATTTCTTCATCTTTTTCTAAACGCTCACGTATTGGCTTGATTCCCAAATCATCGCCTTCTTTTCTAACCATCATGATATCACCATGGTTGGGGTTATCACAAAGAAGGTGGAAAGATTTGCTGCTTTCGTCATACTCTATTCGTTTTGTGATAAGAAGTTTTATGTTTCGTGAATTATTGCAGTTGGGGCAAACCACTCGATATTTAATTCTTTCATCAATTACACTCATCGGGATATCAATCATCATAAAAAAATCTGGATCATCCCGATAATTTGCTAAATCCCTAAAGAAAAGCGAATAGGATATCTGGTCAATATCCCTGGGCAATCCATCAAGAAAAATGGCCTTTTTGCCGACTTTCGCGATCCGCGTTTTAAGAAGTGCTAGTACGAATTCCGTGGGTAAAAGTGTCGATTGACTTCTGCCATGTAGCCTTTCAACTGCTTCATCGAAAGATATATATCCGCGGTAAAATTTTTTTAAATTCTGATATTCGTCGGTTGTTTTGTAGTCATCCCAATTGGCATGAATCTCGCGGACGAGATCTCCCAAAGCCACTGTAGCAATTTTATCAGTACCAAAAATTTCCCGAAGCAGGCTTGAATACGTACCTTTTCCGGCATTTTTTTTGCCTAAGAAAAAACCCATAAAGGTCTGGTTTTCTAAATATTTGGAGATTGCGGCAATTTCGCGTCCTTTTCTAAATATTTGGAAATTGCGGCAATTTCGCGTCCTACTTTAGCATTAAAATATTTCTTGCGGCTTTCGGGATCTGCGAGATCAAAGCTTTTAGTTAGTCCTGGAACTTTTGTACTTGTAATGGGAAACTCTAATCCCCTCATAATCATCCATTCTAAATAGTAAATTGGAAATTGTAAATAGCTAGTTTTGCTTCACTGTGTAACCGCAATCGCTATCCAGGAAAAGTCCATATCTTCTTCTGCTTGTTGGTTAAGAACAAGCGTAAAACCTTTCTCGGACACATCTTTTACTCCATAAACGAGATCTTGAGGAATGCTATCCTTGACTAAGAGTGTTGCATTAACAATAGGTATACGGTCGTATGCATCACTAAATACTACTTTTACGCTATTGTTGTTTTTTGGCAGCGTAGCTATTCCTGCGTTATCCTTTGCTAAAACAATTCCTTTTTGAAACTTGACTTGATCTTTAAACACAACTTCCCCAAAGAAAGTGGAAATACCATTCACAATTAGGTTTTGGGCATTTAGACTATCCAGAACGGTAAAAACACCTTCGATTAGACCCGAGCCTGTCACTCTAAGCTTCTCAAACTTGCCATCCCCCGAACTAGACGCTAGTTGCTGAACGCTAGACGCTGATAACGAAGCAATCTGCTGCTCTTTCTGAGCTATACTATCCTGCAAGGCTTGAAGCTCTGCGGACTCAGTAGCAACACCCAGTACTGCCGAAATAGATGCTACTTGATCCTGAAGTTCTGTAATCTGCGCCTGAACTTCTTGATTGCGCTCTGAAGAACCTCCTCCAGAGTTCTGCGCGATATACTCTGCCAGGGTCTTATCCCCTATTTTTACTTGATCAGTCTTTATGTTGAGAGAATCTGTAGTTATGGTTGTTACCTCAATTATTCCCGCTCTTATTTTCCCAACAACTGACTCTTTAAACGCCGAGATTCTGTCTACAGTTTTATTTGTTTGGCTATTTAGCACTTTGGGGTCTATACCCAATTCTTGATATGCATCACTCGGTGCTATCGATAGATTTCCGCTGTCTGTCAAATAAACATCCGGGTCATACCAAGTTGCTGATACATAGGAAGATATTTTTCCAACACCTGAACCGTTGTACGGCTCAAGGGCTCTGGCAACTACTCTTCCCGGTTTAGTTGCTTTCATTGCAACTCCCGGAATAGATGATCCTGTAAGATAATCTCCGATCATAATCGGCCCATTTTCTGTGGAAACTTTTGTTGGAACCTGACCCAAAAGTCCTACAATTTTCCATCTGGGATTATTTTGCAACGCCTTATTATCAGCTGTTATATCTTCTGCCTCCAAACCTACGACTCCGGGTTTTGTGGAGATTATGCCAAGAATATTTGAGTCATTTATAGTTGCTTTTTTGATAAACTTTTTATTTTCCGGATCTATGCTTACCAATTCGCCTTTGTCAATTGAGGTGTCATTGGTTTCAAAATATTCGGCATAATCTGCCGGGCCTGTATAGCTGCCGTCAATATAAAGATTTCCAGAGGCATCCACTTCCATTTCCTCGTCCGAGCCGTCATACCAAGTAAGAATTCCACTATATGCGTAATTAGTCCACTTTGTGGCGTCGCTGGTGCGGTAAAACGTTAAACCGGGAAGGGAGCTATAAATTAGAAGACCGGTGGCTCCAGACATGTATGTAGTTGAAGTTATTCCGGAAGCGCCGGGTCCTATCACTGTATTAGAAGTTTCACCTTCAAATTTCACTGAACTTCCGCTGGGGAAAGCCGGTGAAGCTCCTGCCGCAGAAAAGTAATAATTAAAATCTCCCTGGGAATCAAGCATCATTATTGCAGACTTGCGGGATGTATCGTACTGGTACCATGCCGCCGATCCGATCGGATGGGCGTCCAGATAAGCATTCATTACGATATCTAGGGCGCCGTCCGGATCAATATCAATAGAGCCGGAGTTATAGCCTGTTTCGGCTCGATTGAGCATTTCGAGCCGGATATTGGCAACGTCAGTTGAGCGCACGGTAAGTGCGCTGGTTGGGGTTGTTGTCCCAATCCCCACATTTCCCGCTTCAAATATTGCAGCATAATTATTAGTTGCCCCTGTTGCAGTGGCGTAAAGCCCCACATTAGTAGTTGAAGCTCCTGTTTTAGAAAAGTATCCTGCGTATCCTGTTCCTGTGATAGCTCCTGTGTGAGTAATGTTTAGAGTTTTAGATAAGTCAGTGGTAGAGGCGGAAGCCACAGTAAGTATATTAGTAGCGTCAGCTGCTGCCCCTAATCCCAATCTGGCAAACTGCGGAGTAGAAGTTGTCAGCACATTCTGATCCATATCGTAGAGTTCGTTTGCTCCCTGACCTGTATCTACAGTTGCGAATATTGGCAGCAGCTGCCGCTGTTGTTTTTACACTTTGGTCAAACCAGTCATTTAAGGTAGGATTGCCTTGCAAGGTAATGGTGCGATCTGCGTCTCCTGTTGTTAAAGTTAAAGTTCTATCTGCCAAAAGGTCAGAACCCGGAGCAACAATAAGGTCGTGTGAGGCGTTCGTATCTAATATATGTAAGCCTGTATTGTTTAGGGTTGCACTTGCAAATATTACATCGCTTGTTGTTAATACATTCTGGTCCATGTCGTACAACTCGTTAGCGCCTTGACCTGTATCTAGGGTAGCAAAAGTGACAGCTGATGCTTGGAGCACGTTCTGATCCATATCGTAGAGTTCGTTTGCTCCCTGACCTGTATCAACTGTTGCGAATGTTACAGCGCTTGTCGTGAGAACGTTTTGGTCCATGTCGTAAAGTTCATTTGCTCCTTGACCTGTGTCTAGAGTTATGCCAGTAATTGCGCCAAGTGTGCTAACTTGAAAAACATCACCAGATCCTACAGTAAGTAGAGCAGCAGGCGAAGTATCGCCGATGCCCACGTTGCCGCCATTCAGAATAGTAAATTTCTCGGCAAGCCCTGCATCTCCCTGTCCAGTGGTGGCTGTTCGTATGCCGAGAGATGCTCCTTTCAAAAGATCAAATTTTACGGCTGCATCATTTCCTGAAGGAACTGCTAAAGCCAGATTCCCGGAAATTGAGGCTGTAGGACTACCGGAATTAACATTGATAAACGCAAATTTGGCAGAAGTGGTAGCAGAATTTCCAATCAAAACATCCAAGGTATCGTTGATGGGGGAGAGAGCACCGGATGTAATTCTCCAATTACTGCCTCCTCCTGTTACTTGATCCCCCCGCTCCGCAGGTGCCAAAAGTAGCAGCAGCTCCTGCTCCTCCTGATTTTACACACTCTCCGCTAGTCCCCTCGCTCGTTCCGAGCTTTATCCCTCCTGCGTTAGTTATAGAAAACTTAGCCACTCCCGATGCTGAGGCTGTAAGAATATCCTGATCTCCTGTCTCATCAAACATAACCAGGGCTTTCCCCGTAACCCTGCCGGAGACATTAAGAAGTGTCAGGGTTCCCACTGAGGTTAGAGACGAATTGACTACTCCTGAACCAAGAGTTGTCGGATTAAGTACCGACGAACCGTTTATCTGAATTGCCGGGGTGCCCCCTGCTACATTGATGAAGCCAAATTTCGCAGAGGATGAGGCGGTAGATCCTATTAAGACGTCGTCTGTTATGTTTGTAGGAGCCAGCGAACCATCGCTTCTTTGCCAGTATCCTTGGGTTCCAGATGAGGCTGGGATGATATTATTGGCATATACACTTCCCCACGGGTTTGAAGATGAACCTAAATCATAAGCTGAAGTAGGATATATAGAACTTCCCACGCGGGCATTAAAGACGACCGTATCACCGGAGTCATCTCCCAGAGTAGTATTACCTCCTACTCCAAGAGAAGTTAGAGTACCTACGCCTGTTATATTGCCGTATGAGCCAACAGAAAGATCAATGTTGGCAATAGTTCCATCCCTTATCTCAGAGGACTCTATTAATTGTCCAAGAAGGGATAGGTCTGAGGGAAGTCTGGCAGAAGAAATAGTCCCTTGTGTAATATTTTCTCCGTTAAGATCGGTTAAAAGAGAGCCTGAACCTTGGAAAGTTGATGCATTAATGTATACTGCGCTTACTTCTGATGCAGTTATTGATCCCTCAAGTACCAGATTACCCCGGGAGTCCAGAGAGTTGGATTTGGTGAAAAAATTAACATTTCCCGCAGGCCTTAAGGTAAAATCCTTGTCTGTTGTAGTTAGAAGGCCGTCTGTTATATCTGTTGATGCCTCACCAATGGATAGTTTGTCATTAAAACGCCCCTTGTTAAATTCCAGGCTGTTGCCTTGCAGCTCCACCCCCTTCTTAAGAGATATTTTTCCTTCTTCCCATGAGTACTCAAATGAGTATAGAAACAGAATAGACGCTAAACCGATAGCGCCCACAACAATAAGCGGCAATAGTAATAAAAATGCTGGTCTTAGGAAATTCCGTATGTAGTCTAGGGACTTTCTCTCAACGGGGATAGGTGCAAGTGTTAAGACAGACCTTGAAGCAATTAAATTTTGTGGTCTTAGCCCATTATTTAAAAAGCTATGTACATCTTCCTTTAAATACCTTCTTTGATTACCGGGCGTTCTTACAGGAGATAAAATCCCCTTTTTATCATAACGCCTTAGAGTATCTATTGAAACGCCTAGGTGTTTGCTGGCCTCACTAATAGTTAAGGGCTTTTCTTTCTTTCCTTTATTTTTTTTGAATTCTTCGAGTTGGATTCTTGTATATCTTCTTTGATTACCTAGTGTCCGAATTGGAGAAAGGGCTCCTATTTTATCGTAACGCCTCAGAGTGGCTATTGAGAGTCCGAGAATAGATGCTGCCTCTTTAATTGTGAAAAGTTGTGCGATCTGGGCAGGATCCATATTACCCTCGATTTCTTACCTTTGCATAGGTTTGCATAGGTTTATTACTCAATTATGAAGTAGGACGCTCAGCCTTGTCAAGACCTAGTTTGATATTAAATAAAATAATAAAACGCTTTTTTACTGCAATATTCGTTGGAATGCGTGAAATGTCCACCTGAAAAACAACTGAAAGACTAGAGCGGGGAGGAATCAAAATTTGCGAAATAGGGCGGAGGAAGCTGTTAAAATTTCTGAAGAACGGAGTGCACGAAGAGAGTTCGAAGAAATTTTGACTGCGACCGATGTAAGATAGTCCAAAAACTTTTACTGCAATATTCGTTGGAATGCGTGAAATGTCCACCTGAAAAACAACTGAAAGACTAGAGAGAGGAAGAATCAAAATTTGCGAAATAGGGCGGAGGAAGCTGTTAAAATTTCTGAAGAACGGAGTGCACGAAGAGAGTTCGAAGAAATTTTGACTGCGACCGATGTAAGATAGTCCAAAAACTACGATTTGAGGAGTTTTTCGAAGCGTCCTGAGCTTGTCGAAGGATTAAAATCTCCAATTATTGCAAGATTTAGAGTCCCTTTCTTAAAATACTTCTTTGCCACATTTTCAATGTCCGAAACAGTTAATTTATCTATTTTTGCGATCAACTCCTGCGGAGTTTCGATTTTATCCTCCAAAGTTTCTACTAAACCATAATACCAGGCAACTGTCCTTGAGTCCTCGAGTCTTAAAATCAAATGACCTTTTAGGAATTCCCGAGCCCTATTTAACTCTTTTTGCGTAAGATTAGATTTTCCTTTAGCAAATTTAGCATATTCCTCAAGAATGACGGCTATTCCATCATCCACTTTATTTTTGTCCAGTCCCGCGACAGTATACAGCGTTCCTGCATCTTGATAATGTTCGGACGAAGTGTAAACTGAATAAGCAAGTCCCCTTCTCTCTCTAATTTCTGAAAAAAGACGACTGGACATGCCCCCGCCTAATACGGATGCTAAAATTTCTAAAGCATATCTATCATCATGATTAACCGGAACTGTCCTAAAGCCCACAGCGATATTTACCTGTTCAGTATCCTTTTGTTTTATAGAAAGATGCGGTTTGATCTGTTTTTCTTCTATCTTTTCATAACTTTTGGTTCCAAATGGTTTCATTTTTGAGAAATATCCCTCGACCATTTTCTCAACTTCCGAAGTCTTAATTCCTCCGGCCACGACAACAGAAATATTATCCGAGCTATACAAACTTTTAAGATAATTCATAAAATCTTCACGAGTGATTTTTCGAATTATTTCCTTCTCTCCTCCGACGTCTCGCCCCATCGGTGTATCTCCATATAAAAGCCTTGGATAAACATCCAAAATATTACGAGATGGTGTGTCTTCGTAAAGATTAAGTTCCTGAATAATTACGCCTTTTTCGCGCTCAATTTCGGCTTTATCAAGTAAGCTGTTTTGAAGCATATCGGATAAAACATCGAGCGAAAGATTAAGATGCGCTACCGGAGCTTTAACAATATAACCTGTGTATTCCCGCTCGGTAAAAGCGTTAAATTCTCCGCCTACCCCATCGATGGCTGATGCAATCTTATGAGCAGTCGGTCGTTTT
>Ga0209542_10013538_pt1 | contig 14039 bp, 19 predicted proteins | sample RifCSPhighO2_01_FD_184028 | JGI IMG/M metagenome (GOLD analysis project Ga0209542, IMG submission 184028) | Soil microbial communities from Rifle, Colorado - Rifle CSP2_plank highO2_0.1 (SPAdes) (version 2) | ecosystem: Environmental > Terrestrial > Deep subsurface > Rock core/Sediment ...
TAAAACTGAACCAGAGACTGGGTTTAGAGATTTTAACTTTAGATTGAAACTAGCCAGTTCTGATCGATCCATTAATACTAATAATTATTTTAATGTAGATAAATTGACAATTAGGCAGAAAGTTTTAGTTAGAGATGGAGAGAAGATAAGCAGCGACGAATTGCTGATATTTGTACAAGATAAGGTGAGAAGATGAACAAGAAAGCAGAGGCAGGGGATATGATTGATCTCCTGTTCATGGTATTTATAGCTATCTTGGGTTTATCTTTCATCTCTGCTAGTTTATTTTTTGGAGTAGGTTCTAGAGATCAAACAGCTATTTCTGATATCAATGAAGTTTCTACTATACAAGATTTGGTTGTTGATAGTAGGATTGCTATAGAGAACGGCTTAATTGTTGATGTTGATAAATTAAAATTACAAACAAGGTATGTCAGGGAGTATGGTGATTTGCCAGATGAATAAGAAAGGATTGCTGTTATATTGGATATCTTTTATAGTAATTGGCGCTATTGGAATAGTTTTAGTTAGCACACACGTTTTTGATCAAGAGTATAGTAATATTGGTAAATGGCATGTTAACTTTTTACAGGAAACGTTTCAGAAAGCCGAGATTGATTTGTTGGAAAATGATCTGATGGCTAGAAATGCTGGTTTTGAAGTTATATTGTTTTTAGCCAAATCAGGAGGATTTAGGGAAGAATCTAAATGTGGTAAAAAGTTTTGGAATAAAGGTGATGAATGGTGTATTCCAGTAGTTAGAGACGTGGCTAGTAGTTGGATAGCTGAGAAAACTAAATTAACTGATGTAAAATTTACTGCTTTGATGATGGTCGGCAGAGGCAGTAAGAAGATGATTGAAGTGGCAGGGGAGTATGTTCAGAGGTATACATATAACACAGACGTGGTTGTAAATTTAGGCTATTCTTTTAACGAGTATGCTGTTTTAGAGCAAGATGCTCGATCTCTAGTTAAACAATGTGCAGGCAAGAGTGACGATTGTGTTACTGTTAATATGCCGGAAAGATGGAGAAGGTGCGGGGAATTCTTTTGCGTAGATAGCCAATATCATATTAAAGGCGTACCAGTAGTTTATGAGTTTGGACTAGATTTTAGTTAGAACGTCATCCCTTGTCATACGCCCCGATTACCGAAGAGAAGAGAGCGCAGCGTGGAAGTCACGTAGTTCTCAGACTACCGTAGTATCTCTTTTGATAATCCGTCCCAAAACTTTTTGCGAGCAGTTAATACTTCTAGAGCACCATCACGCACCAATTTTTGATTTTTCTTATCATCCATATAATTGGTTAATGTTTTGCAGATCATCTCACAATGTTCTTCATCAACAGGAAGATGCAAACTAAAGAAATAAAGATCATCTTCCGTAAATTTCTTTTGCTTTCTAAGTCCCTCTAATATTGGGATATACATTATTGGAACGATACATTCCGTGCCTGGCCCAACAGCACCAATTGATTTTAGTGGTGGACTTTTAAGATATAATTTCTCATAAACATCAATGAACTGCTTTGTTGATAGTAGGGGTTTAGTATTTTCTAAATCTTTATCTTTTATTCCTAATTTTTTTGTGAATCTTCTAAACAAAGCAGGATGAGTATGAGAACTGTCTAACTTTTCCAGATACTTAAGTCCACCACATTCATTAATCAAATTCAATATTAAGGGAAGGCGTGAAACCTCATCAGGAACATTGTAAACAACAGCACCCATCAATCTTGGAAACATTCTTACATATAGATAAAATTGGGAAGCAAATATCTTGAGTTGTTCATTGTTGAGATCTTTAATTTTATCAAGAAATGAGTGCGTAACTGCGAGATGATTTTTTAGTTCTTCTTGCAATTCTTTCAAAAATTGGTGCCCTGTCATATTTAACATATATAGCTGGGTTAGATTAAAAAGTTTTGGGTTTCAGTTTTATCTTTGATTGAGAACGGAGTGATTGAACTTAACTATTGGTTTTGCGTAAGTGGTTAAGATTTAAATTAAGATTTTTACTTAACACTACGATCTACGGATTAAAACGCCATAGGTCTAATCTTTACGAGCATCTTTTCTCGTTTTGTATAGAATTAGTATTAATACCAGCACTGCCGGAAGAAATAAATGCATCGCATCACCAAGCAAACGTGCAGTTTCTTTAGTTCTAACCATAGCCTGAATTATCATCACGAACCCATGCATCATATTAGCATAAATTGTAAAATAGATGAGTGACTTATGGTTCTCAGGATCTTGCGACGCTTTCCATAAAAAATAACCCCACACTATATAAATTGAAGCGATCATTGTTTCAAAATCCCACCGATAAGGACGTCGCATCAAAAAATCAGCAAAAACATTTCCTTCTTGAACAAATGAAGCACCAATAATTAGACCAATCATAACAAGAACAACTTTAGCCGAAAAAATCCATAATTCCAGGCTGATAAATTTGAGGAGATAGGATTGAATTATTTCTAGTGAGATATATTTACGCATCATATCCTCCGTATTTCTGTAATAAAAATAGTTATCATAATTAAGAACAAAATAATTGTCATTATCGTAAGATTACCTTAATTGGCTTTAAAACATTTTCGCAAAAGAGTACTAATGCAATCAAAAAAGGATTATATTGAAAGGATACCTTGGAGATTGAGTTTAAAATCTAGGGCTTGAGTTTCCAAGGAATTCCTAATAAAAAAGTCGTGAAATAGCGTTACTGATACGGTGGTAGGCTTTTTGTAATGGCGTACGACAAGCATATGCATCTTGAAATTCAGAGAGATGATCTACAATACTTTCAAGAACTGCCTCGGCTTGTTGGCCCGTTATGACTACATGTTTAAGATCTTCATCGCTTCGATGCAGTTGATCTACAATTTTTTTACTGAATCCTGCTTCAATTAGTAATCGATATTTTCTCTCATCCATTTTAGTTTCTGATTGAAACTATAATATAAATCTTTGGTCTGTTTTTGTCTATATCCTCTAAAACATAAAACAATATAAACGACTTTCCTTCTACAAAAATCATGTATAAAATTCCGTTAAATGAAATTAAATCTAAGATTATTGAATCTAAGATGTTAACCTCTGAAGAACTAGAATCAAAAATAAAGTCAAAAATAAATGAACTTTCAGGATTAATTAGTGAAGAAGGCGCAGCTCATATTATTGCTAATGAGCTAGGTATTGAGTTAGTTAAGTCTACAGAATCTTTAAAGATCAAAGAACTTTATGCTGGTATGAGAAATGTTTCTACTGTGGGCAAGGTTATCAGAAAATTTGAAGTCAGAGAATTTAATAAAAACAATAGAGAAGGAAAGGTTTGTTCAATAATGTTAGGGGATGAAACAGATACGATCAGAGTTGTTTTTTGGAACGATCAAGTAGATTCTCTAGCTAATGTTAATGATAACGATATAATAATTCTAAAAGATGTGTATGTTAAAGAGAATAATGGTGGAAAGGAAATCCATTTTGGGGATAAGGGGGGTATGGAGATAAACCCAGCAGGGGTAAAGGTGGAAACAGTTAGGTCAACCACTGGGTTTAATAGAAAAACTATTGGCAATCTAACTGAGGAAGAAGGTGTAGAGTTGATGGGAACAGTGGTTCAAGTTTTTGATCCTAGGTTTTTCCTAGTACACCCAGAAACTGGCAAGAGACTGCAAGGTAATGAGCAGGGAATTACTCCTGCTCTTTCTTATGTGATGAATTTAGTACTGGATGACGGTACTGGAACTATCAGATGTGTTTTCTGGAAGGAACAAACAAACTATCTATTAAGTAAGAAAGAGGATGAGATAAAAGAATACAAAGAAAATCCACAGAACTTTGAAGATATTAAAACTGATCTGTTAGGGGAGCAATTTAAGTTGAAGGGCAGAGTTAAACGGAATCAAATGTTTGATCGGTTAGAGTTCAATGTTCAATTGGTTCAAAAAGCTAATCCGGAAGAAGAGTTAGCTAGATTAGGAAATAATTCTTAATTTTTTTGGTATAATTTAACTCCTTTAGAGCTGATTATGCTGGTGACTTAATTTAATAGATTATAAAAACAAAAACAATATATACAACTAATAATTGTGAATGACCATGGCCTGGTTTCATAAATCCTTACAAAATATGAAGAAAGCGATCGAACAGGAAAATTGGAGTGAAGTGAAAAAAATATTACAACAACACCGTCGGAGTTTAGATAAACATGCTCCTGAAGTGCAACACGATCTTTCTGATATTGCCGGTAGAATCTCTCAATATGGTGAAGATATTACTCAAATATCCATTTTGTTAGCAAATCGGAACAGAAACAATAATAAGAATTATATGTTAGCAAAGGTAAACAGCGCTATTAATGAAGCTTTTTTTTTTGAAGAAACTATAATGCACTTAATTAAGGAACGTAAATTTATGAAATAGTTTTGTTTTTTTTGCCTTTGCCTCCGTCTTCTTGGAGAAACTGAATTGCTGCCTAACTAGTAGTATACAGTGTCATTTCTTTCTTTTTTGGTTACCATTGTTTTTTAAGACAAGAATTAAATACTTATTCTATTACTAAAAAAGTTTGTGATAGACTTAATACTAATTATTTTTTTTGTTTTCGTCTTTTCATATATTTTTTATAAATTAGGAAAGTACAAAAAAGAAGTCGAGTGGAAAGATAAATTACAAAAATTACGATTAGACATTGCTGACAAACAAAGAGCCGGCATTAAAGGCAAGGTTACAGAAATGTTTGCTCCCTACTTGAAAGATTTTCCCTACAAAGCTTCAGAGTGCAAGTTTTTAGGAGATCCGATCGATTATGTTGTTTTTGAAGGGTTAGATGAACGCGATATTAAAGGAATTCATTTTTTGGATGTCAAAGCCGACAGTTCAGAATTAAAGAAACATCAGCGGCAGATTAGAGATATCATTGAACAGAAAGGAAATATTGGATTTAAGACGTTTAGATTTAAGACTAGTTCAAAACATTAACTTTATTAATCTAATAGCTTTATCTTAAAGCTGGTGATCAAATATGATTAAACAGACTTTATGTGCAACAGTTACTGCAATTGGCCTAGCCTCATCAGTTCCAGTTGATTTAGATAGGAGTATTCTGATGGAACCAAAGAAAGATAGTAGTATTATCATCGGTGTTGAACCAAATGTTTATGCTGGTAAATGCCATACTAGTCAAGTTGCTTATGATGAAGTTAGTCACTTTAGGTCAGAGCAACAACAAAAGAAATACGGTATCGTCATTGATGTCTAATTTCTCTTAATTTTCTTTTTCCACTAGACAGCTTCAATTAAAGCTTATTTTAATTCCACTCCCGCACTGGACAGTTGCGGGTAGACTATTTAAGTTACCTTAGTTTTTAAGTAATTACAACTTACAACGGTTGTTCTCCCGCACAATAACAACAATTGTGCGTTGAAATAAAACGGGATAACCAAGGAGGTATCTAAAATGAATAAAAACGATGTAGTGCAAACTATAGAAAAATCTGGCAACGCTCCAGAAAAAAAGTTTAGGGCAGGAGCTATTTCTGCAACAGTATGGCGGAATAAAGGTCAAAGGACAAATGGCGAGGAAGCTGAGTACAGAACTATTTCTTTAGAAAGAAGCTATACAGATAAGTCTGGAAAATGGCAGTCAACTAACTCTTATAGAGTGGCAGACTTACCTAAAGCTAAAGTAGTTCTCCAGAAAGCTTTTGAATATTTGGTCTTAAACGAACAGGATCTTTTTATTGGCGCATAATTATGCCCTACTTTAATAAGAAATATAAACGAGGCAATTAAAATGATGGAACAAGAATTGGAAATTAAGGAACTTAAAATGGAAAAACTAAATGTACAAGATTTACCGGGTGTTGGAGCAGCTACTGCTGAGAAATTAGAATCAGCAGGATTTAGGGATTTAATGTCAATAGCTGTAGCTACCTTAGGCGAAATAGTAGAAACAACAGGGGTTTCAGAATCAGTAGCAAGAAAAATGATTAATGCAGCTAGAGATAGTATGAAAATGGGCTTTGAAACCGGCTCAGAGATTATGCGTAAAAGGGGATTAGTAGTTAAATTAAGCACTGGCAGTCAAAACTTTGACACTTTAATGGGCGGCGGATTTGAAACTGGGGCAATCACTGAATGTTTTGGTGAATTCGGCTCAGGGAAAACTCAAATTGGACATCTATTGGCGGTAAATACTCTGATTGCAGATCCTACTGCTACTGTTGTTTATATCGATACTGAAAACACTTTCAGGCCTGAAAGAATTAAACAATTTGCAGAAGGGGCAGGATTAGATCCTGACGAAGTTCTATCTAGGATCATGGTAGCTAAAGCTTACAATTCAGACCATCAGATGCTATTGACTGAAAAGATCGAGAGTTTAATCACCGAACAAGGAAGAAATGTTAAATTGGTTGTTGTTGATTCGTTAACTTCTCATTTTAGAGCTGAATTCATCGGCCGTGGCACATTAGCTGAAAGACAGCAGAAATTAAACAGGCATATGCATAGTTTATCTAAAATTGCCAACTCTAAGAACATTTGTGTTTACGTAACTAATCAGGTAATGGCTAAACCAGATCAATTCTTTGGAGATCCTACCACTTCAATTGGTGGACATGTGGTTGGACATGCTTCAACTTTTAGAATTTATCTTAGGAAAGGCAAGAAAGGAACAAGAGTCGCTAAACTGATTGATGCACCTAATTTGGCTGACGGAGAAGCTTGCTTTGAAGTACTGGAGAAGGGATTAAGGGATGTTTCTTAATTTTTTTATTTCTTTTTATTTAATAGGCCAGTTGGATTGTCTCTATGAAACCTCATTGTATCTTCTATGACATGCTCCATAGTTGGAAATTTTAATTGATAGCCGGTGGCTAACATTTTATGGGGATCAGCAGATTGATCTGAAAAACCGTATCTAGCAACATAAGGGTTAAGCATAGCTGGAGTCCTTTTCCCGAGTAGACAGTGAACAAGCCGAGAAAATGGCAAGGCTATTTCTGCAGTTAATTCTATTCTTTTTCCCAAAAATTCTGTAAATCTGCGTGTTCCTTCTTTTCTTTTCTCCTTAGGTATATTTTCCCATACTAGCTGCATTAAGTCTTTGGCAGTTAATGCATCAGGTGTAGCTACTAAATAAGATAATTCTTGAGGATCCTGGCTGGTTAATTTGCTTCTAGTAGAAACACGATCCATATTGTCTAATAAATAAATTGCAAACCCTGCTGCATCTTCTGCATGGATGTTTGAAGATCGGTTTCTTCCATCATTGGGCAGCCAGAAGGCTCCGTTAACAGCTGCTTCTAGGACAGTTAAATTGCCGTATTTATTTCTTGGTCCAAAGACGCCAGTTGGATCCACTATCCTAATTTGTATGCCCTTTCTACCATTATAGGCAGCGGCAATTTCTCTAGTGCTTTGTTTTGACTTGGCATAAGGATTCTGGGGGTTAGGTTGTTTATCTTCATGTAATGCGTATCCACTCTCTTCAGCTACTAATTCGTAACCATAAACTGAAGAACTTCCGAACACGACTATTTGTTCTACTTCTGTGCAAGAAATTACAATTGCTGCATACATTAAGTTTTCTATTCCTGTTTTATTTACCCTATTAAGCAATTCGCCTTTAGCATTATGGTTGAATAGTGCTGCCACATGGATAACGTCGGTTACTCCATTAAAAATGGGGTGAAAGTTAAACCGATTAGTCATGTCGGCTGGCTTATAACTTAGATTTTTAGGTAAAATACTATCTTTAAAGTTTAAGGCAAATTGATCTGGAGAAGATAAATCCGTAGCAACCACATCTTTTCCTTCATCCAACAGTTGTTTGACAACATGAAATCCAACATTACCATTGGCTCCAGTAACTAAGTATTTTCTTTCCACTGGATCTTTGGTTAAAAGTGTCTTTATAATAATTATGCAATTGTTTAATGGACCGAATTACACCTGGCTGAATTAACTCCAAAAACTTTATATAAGAACTACAACTATAACTGATTAATTCATGATTATACCAACATTACCAGTTCTAAGCTTTATAGAAAAAATATTAAAAACAGTGGAGATGCCAGAAATTCTAAAAATCTCTAAGGCGGATTCACAAGATTGTTTGGAGGAATTCAGATGAATAGTGATGCACCGGTAAAAGTTGGGGAGATACATGAAGTTGAAATTAAATCAGTTGGCGGTAAAGGGGATGGGATTGCCAGAGTTAGAGGTTTCGTTTTGTTTGTACAGGGAGTTAAAAAAGGCGATTTTGTTAAAATTAAAATTACTAAAGTTCTGGAGAAAGTTGGTTTTGCAGAAGTAGTAGGAAAGTTGGAAAAACCAGTTAAAGAATCAAAATACCAGACAGTCTCGGAAGAAGAGTTTAATGAACCTCAGGAAGAGGAAACTTTGTACGAAGATACTGATAATTTTGGTGAAGATTTGTAACTTTGAGAAAGAGATTATAAACCATTGACGACAGACAGCTATGACATACTTTTTTGGATTATTTCTATGAAGCCACCTTAGCAATAATTTTAAATAGTATATTTCCTTGTTAATTGGAAGAATGACACAAGTTATTAAGTGGTTTAAAGATATCTCTGAAAATGATTTGCCGTCAGTAGGAGGCAAAGGCAAAAATCTTGGCATTATGTTTAGTTTAGGTTTACCTGTCCCTAATGGCTTTGCAGTTACAGCTCAAGCTTACAAAGAATTTATAGACAAGACTAAGATTACAGGGAAAATTGAAGCTTTACTCAAAAACTTGAATGTTGACGACACCGAAAAGTTACAAGAAGTGGCTGAAAAAATTCAAGGTGTTATAACGGCAGCCAAAATACCAGACAAAATGGCTGAGGATATTAAATATGCTTATGAAATTTTAGGGACAGATAAGAAAAAAGCCAGCGATTTATTGAACCCAAAAGATGCGTTTGTGGCAGTTAGAAGCTCTGCTACAGCTGAAGATTTGCCGGAAGCTTCCTTTGCAGGACAACAAGCTACTTTCTTGAACATTAAAGGTAAAGAAGCACTGCTGCAAGCAGTAAGGGATTGTTGGGCTTCATTGTTTACAGCCAGAGCTATTTATTATAGAGAGAAAAATCATTTCGATCATTCTAAAGTATTGATCTCTGCAATTGTTCAACGAATGGTTAATTCTGAGCAATCTGGAATAATGTTTACTATAAATCCAGCTACTAATAGAGAAAATGAAATTGTAATTGAAGCGGTTTATGGTTTAGGCGAAATGATTGTGGGTGGACAAGTTAATCCCGATTTATATATAGTTGACAAGCATAGCCGTGAAATTAAGAAAGTTGAAGTTAAGAAGCAGGAAGTAGGTTTATTTAGAGATGAAAAAGGTCAAAATGTTACTTTAAAAATACCTTTATACCAGCAAAATCAAAGAGTAATACCCGATACGATTGTAAAAGAGCTGGCAAGATATGGGAAAAAGATTGAAAACCATTATGGTAAACCGCAAGATATTGAATGGGCGGTAGAGAAAGGGCAGATTTACATTGTACAAACTAGGGCAGTAACCACTTTTAAGAAATCTGAAACTAAATCTTCTGAGATCTCCGGCCCCGGTAAAATAATTCTGCGAGGTGAAACAGCAGCTTCTGGAGTTTATAGCGGTAAAGTGCAAATTATTAGCAGTCCTTTAGAATTAAATAAAGTTCAAAAAGGAGATATTTTAGTGGCTAAGATGACTACTCCAGACTGGGTGCCGGCTATGCAGAAAGCCGGTGCTATCATCACTGATGAAGGAGGAATGACGTGTCATGCTGCTATTGTTTCTAGAGAGATGGGAACGCCTTGTGTTGTTGGAACCGAACATGCTACCCAGATATTAAAAGACGGGCAAATAGTGACAGTACATGCTTCTAAGGGCCTGGTTTATGAAGGCAGACTAACTATAAAGGAAGAGAAGAAAAAAACAGTTTCAAATCTTAAGACCAAAACAAAGATCAAAGTCATTCTCGACTTACCAGATGTTGCTCAAAGAGCAGCTGCTACTGGAGCTGATGGAGTAGGTTTAGTGAGATTAGAGATCATGGTCGCTACCGGTCAAGTTCATCCAGCAGAGTACATTCGAAAAGGAAGAAAGGATGATTATATTAAATTGCTAAAAGAAGGCATCGGCAAGATTGCTATGGCTTTTAGAGATAAACCGGTTTGGGTAAGATGCTCTGATATGAGAACTGATGAATACAGAGGTTTACAAGGAGGAGACAAAGAACCAAAAGAAACAGATCCGATGATAGGTTGGCACGGTATTAGGAGGCTGCTGGTAGAACCAGAAATTTTGAAGGCTGAGTTTGAGGCGATTAGGGATCTACATTATAATGGTGTAAAAAATATAGGGGTGATGATCCCTTTTGTAATTAAAGTTGAAGAGTTAAGACAAGCTAAAGATATCATGAGAGAAGTCGGTTTAGAACCATGCAAAGCCATAGAATTTGGAGTAATGATTGAAACCCCTGCTTCCTGCTGGATTATTGAAGATCTTTGTAAAGAAGGAATTAGTTTTGCTTCTTTTGGAACTAATGATTTAACTCAGTTAACTCTAGGAATTGACAGAAATAACCAGAAAATAGCTAATTTATTTGATGAAATGCACCCCGCAGTCTTAGGTGAAATGGCTAAAGTAATCAAGGTTTGTAAAAAATTTGGTGTTGAAACCTCTGTCTGTGGTCAAGCAGGTAGCCGTAAGGAGATGGCTAGTTTCTTAGTCCACCAAGGTATAAATTCTATATCAGCTAATGCCGATGTTATTGACAAAATAAGAGAAGTAGTAGCTAAAGAAGAAAAGAGATTAAAGGGTTAGTGGGTCTATTATGCATCAACATAGCCATGGATTGCATCATTATCATCGACGTAAACGTAAGTTCCAAAAATTGGAACCGTTTCCTCATCCGGTTAAATGGAAAAGAGTCATTGACCACTTAATTTGGGTAATAATAATCTCTGGGTTTATCTTCACTATTCCACAGATTTTAGATATTTGGGTTTATCGCCAAGCTGAAGGTGTTTCTATAGTTGCTTGGAGCTGGTATGCATTATCTTCCGTGTTTTGGATTGTCTATGGGTTTGCTCATAGGGATAAAGCTATAATTATATCATCATTGTTATGGGTAGTTTTTGATTTGGCAATTGTTGTTGGAACTGTTATATATGGTTGATTTTTTAGGCAGTGTTCTTAATTGACTGATAAAAATTTTGTTCTTTGAAATATGGGAGGATTATCAGTCAAATAATAATACTATATCTTTAATCGTACTGAAACTAGTTTAAATGAATCTTTATGCCTTATTTTTGTTGTTAACTGTATTCTGGATATGTTTATAAGTATGGGTAGTTTACCACATATTAGTGATAAAATGGCCTCTGAGAAAAATTGTTATGAACGTACTACTTTAGACCATTTAGTTAATGACCAATATACCTTAGAGACTATACCACTAGGTTTCACTAAACCAAGAACAGTCCAAGACGAGGTATGTAGAGTAAAGATAGATCATCGGCATGTCTTAAGCTTTATTGCTGAGTTCCTATCTGAGCGCGAATATAATGTAGGCGATTTTACTGTAGTTAGTCGAAGTAGATTTTCTGATAGTATAGAAGGTTATTTCGAAATTGATTTGCCAACCAGAGCAACCCACAGAGTTAAAGTAAAAATAACCAAGCATCTTTTAGATGGATATTCTGCAACTATCGAGGATCAAGAAAAACCTTACATTTGTCCTACTGATATAAAATATGAATTGAGATTTTTAGATAATGGAAAACTTAAAGAAACTGGTGACGGGTCATTTTTGTTTGATTTAAACTCCATTTTTCTAAATTACTTCCAAAGAGACAAGAATGAGCCTGGAGAAGCTTGGCTACATCGGTTAATTTATGGTACCAGGAGCAAGGAATTGCGAAGGCATTATGAGATTGTGCCAGAAATAAAATATGCCGTTAACAGAATGCTATTAGATAATTCTGCTGAAACTATTTTGAGATTTACTACTTTAGCTAGGGTCATCCAACATGATGATGTTGGAGTTGATGCTTGGTATCTTTGGCTGTCAGGCGGCGCTACTACCTTTACTATTGGAGCTGAGAAGTATTACTCCAAAAAATCGGCCAAAATAACTTCGGGTCTACCTCAGGCTCTTTACTCTGCGATGATGGAGTCGCCACGAAATGCTATTAATAAAATTGTTGAGAGAAAAGATATAGCTTCTTGGCATAGATTACACGAAAAACTAGAAGATTTAGCCTTAAAGGCAGATAGAAAAGTCGTTGAAGAAAAATTTTTAAGATTAGATGGGATGTTAGATCAAGGCCAAGATAAAATTAAACAAGAAATAGTTGGTTGGGGATTGCGTTTAGACAGTGAGTTAGACAGAATCATAGATGAACTATGTCCAGTTGATTACGTTTCTGTAAGAAGACAACTTAAGGATTATATGTTAGAGTTGGATGAAAAGGGTCTGCTGGAGGATAATTTATTAGTAGATAGTACTCTTGATGATATTATCCAGAGCTTTCCAGGCAGAACTGCAGGAGAATTAAGAAGGTCACTTTCAGACGGCTTAAAAGGTTTGATTAGAAAACCAAGTTCAGCTGAGCATGGTAGAATGTTAAGTGAAGTTAAAGCTGCTCTTAACATTAATGTTAAAAGTGATATGGGTATATTTATTGGTTATTATCCTTTAGCTTACCTAGCAAGCTCTGATTATAAGATACCTATTGCTGGATTTATCAGTTATTATCTAACTTTAGAAGCTTTAGAGTATGTTAATGCTACTGGTTTTGCAAGGTTAAACACTATAGTTAACTTAAATTACGTTCTGAAGGAGTTAGATAAGGATCCAGGTATTTCTTCTGGTGCTGATCTAAATAACCAGTTGAATTCTCATTTAGCTAAAGTGGGGTCTGCAATGTATCCAGTTTTAATGTTGTTAGCTGCAGCTGGACAATATTTCTCTCCAAGGACAGGAGGGATAACTAATTATGTTATGGATATTGCAGCATTAGCACTAAAATATGCAGGAATGCGGCAGTGGCATAAATTTATGTATTCTTTAATTGAGAGATGCGAGAAAGATATAACTAACTGAGGGCTAAATGTCAAAAAAACCGCCCACCACTGGTGATCGCCTGCTGGCTCAACACCAGTGGCATGCTCGCTTCGCTCGGGGCGGTTTTTCGACCATGATTTTTCCAATCAAAAAGATGGCTACACCACCAGTGAAAATACACTGGTGGAAAAATCATATTTTAGAAAAGATAAATTCACATTGACATTATTTCTTAATTGGAATTCTCATGAATTTTTTACATTCTAAACAAGAAATAATGACCTTGCCTTTTCTAGTTCTAACTCTAGAATTTTCTGCTATCAAATAGCTAAAACAATATTTACAGAACCTCCGTTTATATTTTGCAGGGATTCTGATCTTAGTCTTCATGGAAATTTTTCTAGCTAAATTTACATATCGGCTAGCCCTAGTTTTATTTCTTTCAGCCTGGTCGAATAGTTGTTCTATTCTTTCCTTTGCAATATCCTTTTGTTTCTCCTTGGAAATGATAGGTTTTGACATTTATTAAGAATCTGTTTAATTATTTAACAAGTTTTCTATAGAGAATTTTAAATAATTAGTTTTTTATCAGAAAAATTCTCTAGGAGACTGTGAAATAGTCTGAATTTTCTTTATATACACAAAGAAAAATTGGTAAAATCCCTTTTTTTTCAAAATCCTCTATAATCATTGTTAAACTTTGGTTGTATTCGTGTGTCTTCAAAAAGAGCTTAAACATTTAGTTGCAGATAAAAATAAGGCCTTATGCAAAAATAATGTCCGCAATTAATTCATGGAAATTATTATAAATAGACTCAGTTTCTGAATTAAAAATGAGATATAAGATTATCCCAACTTTAGCTTTACTAGCTGCTTGCGGTGGTGAAATTGGAGAAACTCCTGCAGTATCACCAGAGGGGTATGATCTACCAGCTGAAATTTTTAAAAGAACTCTTA
>Ga0209542_10013539_pt1 | contig 14038 bp, 15 predicted proteins | sample RifCSPhighO2_01_FD_184028 | JGI IMG/M metagenome (GOLD analysis project Ga0209542, IMG submission 184028) | Soil microbial communities from Rifle, Colorado - Rifle CSP2_plank highO2_0.1 (SPAdes) (version 2) | ecosystem: Environmental > Terrestrial > Deep subsurface > Rock core/Sediment ...
AATTGCCGCTTTAATTAATCCTCAAAAAGATGTGGATGGTGCTAATCCCGTTTCGCCCTTTAGCGGTGCGACACCGAAGGCAATAATTGAACTTTTACAGAGAAGCAAGATAGAAATTAGCGGTAAAAGTGCAGTAATTGTTGGTCGCAGTGATTTGGTAGGTAAACCAGTAGCTAGTTTACTTCTAGAAAATAATGCCACGGTAACAATTTGTCACTCAAAAACCCCCAATTTAGCGCAATTTTCAAAAACTGCCGATATTTTAGTGGTAGCAATCGGAAAACCAAAGTTTATTACCCAAGAGATGGTGAAAAAAGGAGCGGTAGTTATCGATGTTGGGATAAATAGAGTCAGTGGGAAACTTGTCGGTGATGTCGATTTTGAAAACGTTGCGAAGGTTGCTGGTTTTATAACCCCTGTTCCTGGTGGTGTCGGTCCGATGACAGTGGCAATGCTATTTAGCAACCTGCTTCAAGCTTGTCTGTAAAGGATTTGACAAGTAAACAAAAAAACTATAATATAAAAAATGAGGATGGTGGGAAGCTATGGATCGTGAAACAAGGAGGCCACCAGACACACGACTGATGCCTCACACGAGGTTCTTACACCTCACCGCTTTCGCGGATCCTAATCTCCTCACCTGCTGACCTCCCTGGCGGTGCGACAAAAAGGCTCCAGCTCTGAATCTACCTGTGCTTAAGGGAGGCGGGGCCCTAATGTACAGGTTAGGGCAAGGGGCTGGTTCCTTTAGGTCAAGCCGTCAAGAGAAACCCGCGTTTCTGTAAACTTGCAGGGACGTTTTACATAAGTCTGCCAGAGGGCCAAAGAGAGAAGCAGACAAAGGTGCAATCTTCGGACTACCGACCCCCTCTGATCGGTAGTTCTTTCATTCCCGGCCTTTATCGTTTCAACGACACTCAATAATTAAACTTGTAGTAGTTTTATTTACTTGGGTAGTAATCATAACTGCCAATCTTAATATATCAAACCATAAATCCCATAAAACTTGACAAAGGGGTTTTAAAAGAGTATAGGGGTCTTAAAGCACCTTAACATCCGTTATTTAAACGGGCGGGGATCTTTCGGCGGATAAGATCCGCGAAAAAAGAGGAGCCTAGAGCATTAAATCCCCTTCAAGCCCATCAATCAGGAAAAGAAAGGAGCAAATAAATGTGGCGGTCTACTGTTCTGGCCCTTGCGGCCTTCGCCTTAGTGCAGCTACTAAGCCCAAACCCGGCTACGGCTGTAAATAGCAAGGGACAGTGGGTAAGCAGCCCTTCGTGGGGGAAGGCCGATGTCGCTCCGTCTAGCACCTTGCCCCCAGTTGACGGTGGCGACTGCGTCATCGACGTCTTGGACGAGCAGACTATGGTCTTCCGTTACGGGGCCGAGTGGTGGACGACCCTTTACCACTCACGCTACGACTTGGAGCCTTCTGGCGGCGATGGAGACATCGACATTAAAGACCTCCAGTTCGTCTTCGGCCGCGACGGCCGCACGTGCGTAGCTTTCTGGGACCCGAATATGTCGATGGGCGAGTACTCCTACAAGAGTTCGACGCCGACAGGTTCTGGAACCAGCTGCTATCCAACGGCCAAAAGCCCCCCCAGCCTCATCTACTACAAGGACCCTATCGGTGTGGTGTTCTACAACAACGCTACCACCGCTAGGCTTGAGCAGGAAGCCAAGGAGCATGGGTTTCCTGAGATAGACCACGATGGTGAGCAACGCTTCTGGGAATTGGGGCGGTGTACCTTCGAGGACGTCGACGCCAGAGTCAATCGGGAATGGACATGTGGTCCCGCTGATTCCTGCGAGTCATGGCACTTTCGTGCCGAGCGTGGTGATCAAGGGAGTGCGGGTTTAGCCACTACTCATATTACTTGGGGTAAATTCCAGGTTGCCACTCCCCACTTCGACGACGACTGCAGTCCCTGGGGCCACTTCGTACCTGAAGACTTTCCTTACCCAGAGGAGCTCTATCCTGGTTTCAGTGGAAGCGGCTTTGAAGCCGGTGTCCAAAAGGTCCTGGAGTTTTTCAATTCTGGTGGCCACACTTTCGCCGGTTGGGAGGATTGGGACAATACCCGACCGATCCCTCAAGAGTGTGGCGACAACGAGTGGCCAGCCGGGGACGGCTATGTCTACTATATCGAGATCCCTTGAAGGAGGTTAGTCCCATGAAAAGTAAACTCCCCTTCATCGCCCTAGCCGGCCTGACCGGTATCGTCTTAGCGCTTCTTGTGTCTCCTCTTACCCCAAAACCAAACAGAGGGGTTCAAGAGGTGCTGCTTCCTCTAGCGGAAGCTCAGCAGGGAGAGTTGTCCATCGCCGGACTTGCGCAGCTGAATGGTGTACCAGCCTATTGGCTAGGTGAAAGCTACCAAAGCCTGGCGCTGGTTGACATTCAGCATAAGTGGGACCCGGGTTCGCCAGACGGGTTTAGAACCCCCAGGGAATCCGTGATCGTGATCTATTCCAGCTGCAAGCCAGGGCTTCCTCCATCAGGCAATCCGACTGAAGGGTACTGTACTTCGGAGGAATTCCCACCGACGTACGTCTCTGTGCGCAGTGAGTGGCTGTGTCTGAGGCTACCGTCAGTCCTTGCGGCAAACCGACGCAGTGGACCGCCTGTCAATCTTCGAGGTGCTGCTCTAGCGCAGCAGACAACTGCGGGGAACGTACGTGTCTACTTCGGAAATTCGACCGCGACCGTGTTCGCTTCCGAAGGAGAAGAAGCGACTTGGGTGGCGGCTAAGGCTTTAAGGGGTGTTAATCTCCCCGGCAAGTCTCAGGTTGCAAACGAACACGTTCCTCTAGGGCCTCCCCGTGAGGAGGATTGTGTAGGCTTTATCCTGCCAACACCGCAACCTACAGCCACACCTGAGTCTACGGCTACGCCCACCACTGACACAGAGCCGACCACAACACCAGGAGGTTAGGAATGCGGATCGTGCTTTCTCTGTTCCTTGGAGGTTTCGGCTTCCTCTTCGGTGGGGTAGTCACAACAAGCTTGGTAGTCCTGCTCCTCATAGGGGTGGGTCTATCTGGTGATCCCCGAGGAGGCGAGACAACCTTCAAGATCGCCTGGAGCGTTGTGGTCTTTGGCATTGGGCCGTTTGCAACCCTGGTGCTCCCTATGGCCCTCGGTAGCCGCCGAGTCAAGCCGGAAGCCCTGACACTTGCAATAGTCGTAGCGCTTGCCTCTTACGGCTTCGCGGTTTGGGAACTGGCACCGATGCTTTCAGCCGGCAACGACTGCATGGTCGGAGTCACCTGGCCAGTTACTTCAGTAGCCGGCTGCGACTGAACATCAATCGGGCCGATCCTTCTACTTAGAGGACCGGCCCTTCTTTATGCTTGGAATTCTTGACAATCTGCGGTAAATATGCGTTAATTTTACACGTGAGGGTAAATTATTTTGGTCTTCATTTAATTTTAGATGCTTACGGCGCAAGTTATAAACAATTAGCCGAGAAAAAGCTAATCAAAGATTTCCTCAATAACCTGCCAGAACTGATTGGTATGAAAAAACTAGCCCAAGCGCAAGTTTTTGAATACGATGGTGGAGGGAACAAAGAAGATTGGGGTTATTCTGGTTTTGTAGTTATTACCACCTCCCATATTAGCATCCATACCTACCCAAAAAAGGGATATTTTGCGGCTGATGTTTTTTCGTGCAGCTTTTTCGACTACAAAAAAATACTCTCACAATTTAAGAAAACCTTCAAATTTAAAACTTACGAACACCAAGTTATAAAGCGCGGCTTAAAATTCAAAAGAAATGTTTAATCCTAAGTTCAACATAACCAATAAGGTTCTGACTAATATCGGTAAAATCGAGGCAGCGAAAGAAATAATTGAAAACGCGCCGCTCGTTCCCGCCTATGAAACAAAATTTCGGGAGGAAGCAATTATCCGCACTGTCCATCACGGTACCCATATTGAAGGCAACCCCTTGGAACAAAAAGAAGTGGAGAAGGTTTTGGCAGGGCAGAAAGTTTCCGCCCGCGATCGCGATATCCAAGAGATTTTAAATTACCGAGAGGTATTAAAATATATCGATTCCGCAAAAGACGAACCGATCAGCGAAAAAGTTTTATTAAAAATTCACAAACTAACCACAAAAAAAATTCTTCCAGAGGGCCAATCTGGCAATTACCGCAAAATAGCTGTAAAAGTAACTAATTCAGCCACTGGTGAAACTTCTTACCTCCCACCGGCTCCAGAAGAAGTAGTAGCCCAAGTCCGTGACTTCCTTTTTTGGCTAAACCAAACCACTAATGAAGATATTCACCCGGTAATTAAAGCCGCAATTACCCATTATTGTTTGGCAGCGATTCACCCTTTTACTGATGGTAATGGTCGGGTAGCCCGCGCTTTAGCCACTCTAGTTTTATTTAAGGAAAATTACGATATTAAAAAATTCTTTTCCTTGGAAGAGTATTTTGATCGGGACGCGGATTCGTACTACCATACATTGCAGCAAACTTCCAACCAATCAAAAGAAATTAGTGAACGTGACCTAACCAATTGGATAGAGTACTTTACAGTCGGGTTGGCAATAGAATTGGATCGGATCAGAGAAAAAGTGCAGCGGCTTTCTGTGGATTTGAAATTAAAAAGTAAGATGGGACAGGTACCTTTGAATGATCGTCAGTTGAAACTAGTCGAGTATATGCAAGAGGTTGGTCAGATTACAAATAAAGAGTGGCGCAGTTTACTACCTATGGTTAGCGACGATACAATTTTGCGGGATATGAAATACTTGATGAAGAAAGGCTTAGTAAAAAAACGTGGTTCCACCAAAGCCGCAATTTATATTCTGAAATAACTCCTTATATACTAGTCGTGTACCTTAATCGTGCACTCGTGAGCCTGGAAGATGCAAACGTGTAAATCTAGGGTGAAAACCTAATAAAAGCACCGCCTTTGTTTCAGTTTCGAAGGTACCTTTGTGCTGTTGATTGAAGTCTCGCGCGTGGAAATGGGCGTCTATTAATAAGGGAAGCCGAATCACCACTGGGGGCCTCCTTGATTTTAAGGTGTTTAGAAAAGCCGCCCAAAGAGTAGCTAACTAACTGGTATTATAGCATAATAATTTAAGGCGAGATATAATAATCTCGCTATGAAATTTTCGGTTCTTGCCAGCTATTTTGAAAAATTGGAAGGCACGTCTAGCCGAATAGAGCTTACTAAGATTCTTTCTGGTCTTTTTAAAAATTTATCTCCAGAAGAAATTGATAAAGTTTGTTATTTATTGCAAGGACGAGTCGTGCCGTTTTTTGAGCCAATTGAGATCGGTATGGCAGATCGTATGGTGGAACAGGTGCTCGCTATAGCCTACGATGCGTCTAGAGAAGAGGTCCGTAAATTGGCGGTTCAAACAGGGGACATGGGGTTAGTGGCGGGGCGCCTAAATCCGAAATCCGAAATCCGAAATTCAAAATTAAGCGTATCGGATGTTTATGATAGTTTGTACAAAATTGCAACTACTGGTGGGGAGGGGAGTGTTGAAAAAAAGATTTCCACGCTGGCGAATCTTTTAAAAAATCTAGACGCGAAAAGTACAAAACACCTGATTCGGGTTACTTTAGCGAAACTGCGGCTTGGAATCGGCGATCCAACTGTTTTGGATGCTCTTTCAGTCGCGAAACTAGGGGATAAATCAGCCAGGTTTAGTCTGGAAGAAGCCTACAACAAGACAAGTGATCTTGGGTTTGTAGCCAAAACTTTTTGGTCCTTCGACTCCGCTCAGGACGCGTTAAACGCGGTGGAAAAAACGCGACTACAAGTTGGTAAACCAGTTCGGCCAGCTTTGGCCGAGAGACTTCCGGACGCCGTCTCGGTAATTAAAAAAGTTGGTAATCTCTTTGCCGCGGAGCCAAAATATGATGGCTTTCGTTGCCAAGTACACTTACAAAAGTCAAAAGTCAAAAGTAAGCAAAGCTTGCGTTCTAACGAACTACAAAAGGCAAAAGTAGAGGAACAGAAAGAAGTTAGGATTTTTTCGAGGAACTTGGAGGATTTTACCCATGCCTTTCCGGATTTGGTCGAAGCAGTTAAGAAAGAAGTAAAAGCAGAAAGTGCGATTTTTGAAGGCGAGGCAATTGCGTTTAATCCAGTAACTGGAGAGTACTATCCTTTTCAGGAAACAACTAAGAGACGCCGAAAATATGATATTGAAAAAACTGCTAAAAAACTGCCCTTAAAACTCTTCGTCTTTGATCTACTCTATTTAAATGGTAGCGATTTAACTAAAGATTCCTATAAAGATAGACGTAACAAACTATTAACTATAATATCAAAAGATAACAAAATAGTCCGACTCTCGGAAGAGTACGTTCTTCACAGCGAAAAGGATATTGAGGATAAGTTTTCCGAAGCAGTTACCAGCGGTTTGGAGGGCTTAATGATTAAAAAATTGGATTCTCCCTATAAAGCTGGGGCCCGCGGTTTTCACTGGATTAAATTTAAAAGAGCCGCCTCTGGTCAACTCTCCGACACCATCGACACTGTTCTACTTGGGATTTATATCGGGACTGGAAAAAGAACTGAATTTGGCGCTGGGGGATTATTAGTTGGGGTTTATGATACAGAAAAAGATGAGTTTGTTACTGTTAGCCGGGTTGGTACCGGTTTGACTGATGAGGAGTGGCGAACTGTTTTCAAGATAGCTCAAAAAATCCGCGTGGCCCACAAACCAGCCCGTGTAAAAGCTTTGATCGAACCTTCATTTTGGGTGGAGCCAAAGGAGGTTTTGGAAATTTTTGCCGACGAAATTACTCGCTCCCCTGTACATACGGCTGGTAAAGTAGGCGATGAGCCTGGTTATGCCCTACGTTTCCCCCGATTGATATCTTTTCGAGGCGCTGATAAACGCGCCGAAGACGCAACTACAGTGAAGGAGTTAATCCAAATGTATAATCAACAGAAGAAAGTGAAAGTAAACCCCTAACTTTTTGCTACCTTTTGCCGAAAAGGTAGCGCCAAAACGGCCGCTAGACTGCGCGCGCTACTCGGCGCAAGTCGCTCGTGTGAAATTACCAAACGCGTTACGCTTGAACGAGGTAATTTACACATATCGCTTTGTTGCGCCTCGTTTAACGCGTGCTCGTATAGCGGTTAATAGTTAATATTTGCTTGACAGAAATCTTTAAAGGATTATTATCGGTTAGGAAGGAGGAGAAAAGATGGCCAGGTTTTGCGAGCGGTGCAACTACGCCCACGACGGATCCTGCGAAGAAGCAGCAAGGAGAAGGTGAGAGTTTCAGCGAGAGTTGGAGCATCATAAGCTTCATTGTGACTGCGCCGATCCCGCTGGCCACGTAATGAAGCAGCGCCGAGGACGCCGAAGTCCAAAAGACTTGATCGTCGGTGCGAGGGTTTAAAGCGCCTCAAGCCGCAAAGGAGGTTGTATCATGCCACGAAGAAGGAGATCATTGACAGTCGTCGACATTAGACGCAAGCTTGGCGATTTGGGTGTCAGGCAGCCAATGTGGGGCGGGGTCGGAAAGGAGCCCAAGCGCAATCTAGAGAGTGAGATTGCGGAGTTGCGCAATAAACTTGCGCTCGAGGTTCGCAAACTAGTTCCTAGTTGCAGAGTTTGCGGGAGCGACGATATCCTGCTTAAAATATCTAGACACTTTGTTCGTCCGGGAAACGACATTGTTGGTCCGGGCAGTAGAGGTCCTGAATTTGCAACCCATATTGATGGTCTTTACTGTGAACAATGTGGAGCTTTCTACTACAACAGCAAAATTGCCGCTCTTGACGAAATAGTTTCTGATATTGAAGATACAGCCGATGACGTTAGAGAGGCGAAAGGAGGAGTACGCTATTACTAAATGTTTTTTACATAAGACCGGATTTCTCGAAAGAAGAGTCGGTTTTTCTTTAAATGTGATAAAATTTCAGAGTGAAAAAAATCGATTATTATAAAGAATCTTTAAAGCTGCATCGAAAACTAAAAGGTAAGATTGAAATTAAAAGTAAAGTCAAAATCCGCAGTAAAACTGATTTATCCCTTGCTTATACACCAGGTGTAGCCGCAGTAAGCAAAGAAATTCTCTCTTCTAAAGAAAAAGTATTCGAATATACAAATCGAGGTAATAGTGTAGCCGTAGTTAGTGATGGAAGCGCTGTCTTAGGCCTAGGTGATATTGGTCCGGAGGCTGCCTTGCCGGTAATGGAGGGAAAATGCCTTCTTTTTAAAGAGTTTGCCGGTATTGATGCTTTCCCGATTGTGCTCTCTACAAAAGACCCAGAAAAAATTGTTTCTACTGTGACCAATATTGCCCCAAGTTTTGCCGGAATAAATCTAGAAGACATAAGCGCGCCAAGATGTTTTGATATCGAAGAAAAACTGCAAAATATTGGTATTCCAGTTTTCCATGATGATCAACACGGTACTGCTATAGTAGTTTTAGCCGCCCTGATAAATGCGGCTAAAGTGGTTGGGAAAAGTATTTTTTCTCTAAAAGTGGTAATCAGTGGTGCTGGCGCCGCTGGAAGCGCGATTGCTTATTTACTTTCTTGTTTAGAGATGGGTGGGAAAGTACTGCCTTCTTCTATTTGCACTGGCGTTAAAGAAATAATAATGGTGGATCGTTCTGGCGCAATTTATGAAGGTCGCGCAGGTCTAACGTCTCATAAAAAGAAGTTAGCGGTTTTTACCAATAAAAATAAATTAAAGGGTTATTTAAGAAAGGTTTTATTGGGAGCGGATGTTTTCATCGGCGTTTCGAGTGGTAATTTGCTTAAACAGCAGATGGTAAAAACAATGGCGCCTGGTCCAATTATTTTTGCCATGGCAAACCCGGTTCCGGAAATTATGCCGGAACCCGCTTTAAAAGCGGGAGCTGTGGTTGTCGCTACGGGAAGAAGCGATTTTCCAAATCAAGTAAATAACGTGTTAGCTTTTCCTGGCGTTTTCCGCGGGGCACTAGATGCAAAAGTGACAAGAATAGATACAAATATGAAACTAGCTGCTGCCTACGCGCTTTCTGATTACGTTAAAAAACCTAATCCCAAGAATATTATTCCTAGTGCATTAGATAAAAAAGTGGCGGTAGTTGTAGCGGCGGCTACCAAAAAAGCGTCTTCTTAGGTAAAATAGAGAAATGGAAAAAATGAAAAAGTTTGTAGCGGATTTACACTTACATTCTTCTTATTCAAGAGCCTGTTCTAAGGAATTAAATTTTCCAAATCTTTCTAAGTGGGCAAAATATAAGGGAATAGATCTTCTTTCAACCACTGATTTTACTCACCCAAAATGGTTTGCGGAAATTAAAAATAACTTAAAAGAAGATGGCAGTGGCTTGTTTAATTTTGTCGGTTCAGACTCTGGGCAAGGAACCAAATTTATTTTAGGTACAGAGGTGGCGTGTATTTATAGTCAGGGTGGAAGCTTACACCGAATTCATATTCTTCTTTTCGTACCAAAATTAGAGGACGTCAGTAAAATAAACGAGAAACTGGCAAATTACGGTACGCTTCCGTCGGATGGAAGGCCGATGTTAGGGATCAGCGCCAAAAATTTAGCGCTACTTATTTTTGAAATAAACAAAGACGCAATTATCATTCCCGCCCATGTTTGGACACCGTGGTTTTCTCTTTACGGCAGTAATTCTGGGTTTGATTCCTTGGAAGAGTGTTTTGGAGAAACCGCAAAGTATATTTATGCAATCGAAACTGGTTTATCTTCTGATCCAGCGATGAACTGGCGGATAGGAGATTTAGATAATAAGTCAATCGTGTCTTTTTCCGATGCCCACTCTCTACCAAAGATGGCCCGAGAAGCCACCGTTTTTGAAGCGCCGATAAATTATGATGGAATACTTAAAGCATTGCGAAGTATTCAGGTCGCTGATCAGTCCTCTTCAAAACCTAAAATCGCTTTTACGATTGAATTTTTTCCCGAAGAGGGTAAGTATCATTTTAGCGGACACAGAAATTGCGGTATCAAGCAGTCAGACGAAGAAACTGCTAATAGAGGTACTATTTGTCCAGTTTGCAAGAAAAAATTGACATTGGGAGTAATACACCGGGTTAATTCTTTAGCCAAAAGGGAAACAAAAGAACTTGGAACAGAGATCGATAAAGAGGGTTTTGTAAAAAGTAAATTTCTGCTCGCACGGCCGCCCTTTGTAAATCTAGTTCCGTTGCAAGAAATAATCGCGGAAAGCTTACACATCTCGTCTCTTTCTGAAAAAGTAAGACAAGAGTATTTAAATTTGGTGAAGCATTTTGGAAGCGAGTTAAACGTCCTTTTAAAAGTAGAAATTAGCGAAATTGTTAAAGCGGTTTCAGTAGCGAATATTGCTGCCGGCGTCCAAAAAGTTAGAGAGCGTGATTTAATAATTGAACCAGGGTTTGATGGAGTTTACGGAGTGGTGAAAATTTGGCCGGAAGGTTTGCAAAAACCTAAAATCGAGATCCAAGCAGACGGCCAAATCGACCTTTTTGACAAATGATTTTCAAAGATCGTCTTGAAGCTGGAGAGCTTTTAGCCAAGAAATTAAGAAAATATAAGGGTAAAGATACTTTAATTTTGGCTATACCTCGCGGGGGAGTAGTCGTGGGTTCGGTAGTAGCCAAAGAACTAGAATGCCCGCTTGATTTGATTATTATTCGAAAACTCGGCGCTCCCGGGAACCCAGAACTGGCGATTGGAGCGACAACAAGTTACGGCAGTTTAATTTTAGACCAGGAACTCATAAGTAAATTAAAGATAAGCAGCGAATATATAAAAAGCGAACACCGGAAACAGCTTTTAGAAGCAAAAAGACGAGAAAAAGTTTTTCGGGTCTCTAGCGCCCTAAAAATCTCTGGAAAAAACGTGATTCTTATCGATGATGGTTTAGCAACTGGTTCGACGGTTATGGCCGCAATAACCGCTATCAAACAAAAATTGCCAAAGAAAATAATCTTAGCGGTTCCGATTGCCCCTAAATCAACAATGAAACTAATTGAACCAGAAGTTGATATTTTGATAGTATTAGATACGCCAGAGAATTTCTATGCAATTGGTCAATTCTATCAAGATTTTCCTCAACTTTCTGATGATGAGGTTATCGGGTTTCTAAATGAAAGAAAGAGTACACTTAATAATTAAAGGTGATGTGCAGGGTGTTGGTTTCCGTTTTAGAGCAATTGAAGTAGCGCGTGATTTAGGATTGGCTGGTTGGGTAAGAAACAATCCAGATGGTAGAGTGGAAATTGTCGCCGAGGGTGAAAAAGATATCCTCCAAAACTTAATTACTTGGTCCAAAAAAGGCCCGCCAGCGGCGGTTGTTGAAAAAGCCCTAGTTACTTGGCAAAAAGCAACTGGCGAGTTTGAAGCCTTTACCGTAAAATATTAAAATAAAAAGGTGAGTGAAAAAATAGCTAGATTTATTACTAAAGTTACCAACCCGATTACCACCGGGCTATTTTCCAGTTTTTTAATTATCCAAAAAACAAATTTAACTGCCCAAAACAAATTTTTATGGTTCCTGGTTATTTTAATTTTGGGCTTCTTGCCCGCTTTTTTATATTTATATTGGCAAATAAACCGGGGGAAAATCATTGATTGGTATTTAAACACTCGTGCCGACCGTTATGTTCTTTTACTTTTATCTACTTTCTCATCTTTAGCGGTTTTTTTAGCCGCTTTTATTTTCAATACTGACAAACTAATCGTAAGTTTTACATTGACTGGTTTTATATTGAACGCCGCTATTTACGCAATCACTTTTTTTTGGAAAATTAGCGTTCATACTGCGGCGGCGGCAATATTAGCCTTGGTTTTGATTTTTATTTATTCCAGTTTTTTTATATTGACCTTTTTCTTGGTATTTTTAGTTGGTTGGGCAAGAATAACACTCCGTAGACATACAGTTGCGGAGGCTATTGGCGGTGTGCTACTATCAACAATAGTTTTCTTACTAATTTTTAAAGTATTTAGGCTAATTTGATTATGTTAGTGACACCTCATGTTTTGTTAGGAGCAGCCATTGGTTCCAGCTTTGATAAAGTTTATTTAGTGGCCCCGCTTTCAGTCGCATCCCATTTTGTTCTTGATTCGATTCCCCATCTGCAGGGGTTTATTGAAGTGGAAGAACTTGAGAAAAAGGATTTTTTAATTGTTTTTGCGGATGTTTTAGCGGCGATAATCCTAGTATCTTTGGTGAGTTTCGGTTCTCCAAAGTGGGAACTAATCGCTCTGGGGGCTTTTTGCGCTTGGGTTCCCGATATCCATCATATTATCCGTGTCTTGTTTGGACCGGAAAAACTTTCTCGTTACACAAAGGCGCATAAAAAATTTCACTGGGATAAGCAAATAAGATTCCTACCCGGAATCGCTACTCAAATTTTCGTGGCGATCGCTTCTCTTTTAATCGCCTTTCGACGCTAGTTGACAACCGAACATCAGTTAGCTATCATTTAACTAATGCCTGAAATCAAACCACAAACGCAAAGTGAAGTTACTTTTAAATCTAAAAAACCCTTTATAAAAATTGAGAACCGAACCACGATTCTAATTTTTGGTATTTTTATTCTCCTAGTTATCGCGGTTATCTTTGGGATAATAGGCAAATCTCCTTTTAAAGCTAAGACGCCAAAAGAAACTAGCAGCGAACCGGTAATTGTCAACCCCCAAGGCGTAGCCGCCTTTAAATATTATCCTAGTGGGCAAAATGCGCAAGGTCTTACTGGTCCTGATTTTCGGGACGGTAGTAACGCCGTCCTTACTGTAGATTTGCAAAGAAACGTTGATAAAGTAATTCTAAATTGGGATCCGAAAGTAAAAGCAAGCGTAGTGACCGTTTTTGATTTAGGCAAACTCTATGATCTAGGCGATCATAAAAAAATCTGGCAGATAACAAACTACGATCCAAAAAAACCAACTACTTCGGAAACTACTAAGAACCCTTTATTGATCCCACCGTACGAAGTCGGAAAAGTGCCTTCGGGATTTTTTGTCGAAAATCCTAACCAAGCTTTACAGTTAATAAAAGGTAATCGCTATAGCGTTGAATTGCTCGCTGTTACCGAAGATAAATTACCGACTTTAGGAGTACATACATTTACGTACTAACATATTGACAAAGATATAGAATGTCGAAAATCTGCCTAAGCTCAGTTAAATCGCTTTTTCCTAAAAAACTATTCTTCTTTGCTTCTTCTATTGTATTATTAACAGCATTTTTTCTCTCCAAACCAGCCAACGTCCAAGCCGCGGTAGGTGACATTTATGACTGGTTTGGTTCTTGGACCATCTTTGCTACTGGCTACCCCGGCAATGATCCAGTAGCTTTTTTTGAGAGCTCCGGATATAAAGTTTTAAACGGCGATGGGACGATCTATAACTACAATGGTAGCTCTTGGTCTACCTTCGCTACTGGCTACCCCGGTTCTAATCCTATAGATTTATTATATAGCTCTACATACGTTACAGGATACAAGGTTTTGGATGGTAGTGGTGTAATATACAATTATAACGCTGGTGTCTGGGCAACCTCTGCAAGTGGATACCCTGGAAGTAATCCGGTTGACTTTAAGGTTGAACTTGGATATAAAGTCTTAGAGGGTAATGGTACTATTTATAACTACAATGGCAGCTCTTGGTCTACCTTCGCTACTGGCTACCCCGGTACCTGGGCAGTAGAGTTGTTAACTTGGGCCGCATATGATGTTGTAGATCGTGATGGTACTATCTATAGATACAGTGTCGCCGGTGGTTGGACGACCTATGCTACCGGCTATCCGGGTACTTTTTCAATGGATCCAGAAGCCGGCTATTATGTTTTAGACGCAAACAAAATAATCTATAACTACAATGGCAGCTCTTGGTCTATTTGGGCTACTGGCTACCCCGGCAATAATCCGCTAGACTTAACCTTACCAGTAGGGGGATTTAAAGTATTGGAAGGGATACCAAGAGGAATTTTAAACGTAAAGATTTTTAATGATTTGGATGGAGACGGGATACGCGACGCTGGTGAAGACTTCACCACTTTTGGTTCGGGAGTAGGAGCAGTCGCTAAAATAGACC
>Ga0209542_10013543_pt1 | contig 14034 bp, 17 predicted proteins | sample RifCSPhighO2_01_FD_184028 | JGI IMG/M metagenome (GOLD analysis project Ga0209542, IMG submission 184028) | Soil microbial communities from Rifle, Colorado - Rifle CSP2_plank highO2_0.1 (SPAdes) (version 2) | ecosystem: Environmental > Terrestrial > Deep subsurface > Rock core/Sediment ...
TATTGATGCATTGGCTATGAATCTGAATGACCTTGTCTTGATGAGGGCAAGACCTTATAAGCTTCAAAACCACATTCTTATTCCAGAAGATGATCATGATGCAATTTTAGAGATAATAGAAATTTTTGTTTCGGAATGTAAGATGAGGGGAATAGCAATTGTTGGTGGAGAAACTTCGGTACACGATAACATTAAAGGCATGGATATAAGCGTGAGTGTGGATGGTTTTATTGAAGAGCTTAGAAAGAATAAATTTCAGACTGGGGATGTTTTGATAGGTCTGAAAAGTAACGGGATTCATTCTAACGGATTTACTAGGATTAGGGAATTATATGGTGATGAATACAGGGAAGAATTTACTCATCCAACATTAATCTATTCTGACAAGATTCTTGATATAGACAAAAGATATGAAATTCATGGTATGACTCATATTACGGGTGGGGCATTTAGTAAAATTAAGGGTTTTCTCGGCGAGGCTGATGCCGAAATTACAAATAATCATAAACTAAAACCGCACAATATCTTCTATGATATATATCATAAATGTTTAAACGATGGGGAAATGTATAAAACATTTAATTGTGGTGTTGGATTTGTCTTAGGTGTTCCGAAAAAGAGCGCTTACGGGATTGTCTCGGAGTTTAATCTTCTGGGATTAAAAGCAGATGTTATAGGAGAAGTACATGATGGAAGTGGGAAAGTAAAAATAGAGTCAATGTTTAGTAACGAAAACGTTATACTGTGAGTTTTAGATGTGGAAAATCTCCAAACTAAACTTTTTATTTGAGATGGGAGTTGTCTTTGAGAAGAGGTGAATATTGTTTAACATATTTGTAGTGTGCTGATTTTGTTTGGCTTTTGCACTTATCGCAAATTTCTTTTAAAGTGTATGTTTTGCAAGAAGGACACTTTCGTAGTTTAGTCATTTTAGGACCTCAATTAAGACCGTCACAAAAAAATAAATAATCCACAATAATGTTGATGAAATTATAATTTCTTTCCTCAGAGATTTATCATATTTAGAATAATAATATGATGAATAAAGTAAAGATATATAGATTAGTATTGATATAGTTGTAGAATAAATGTTTGATGATATAATTCTTAAAAGACCCCTAGCCAAGAAGAAAGATGTTATCATTGCGAATGCAGATAGAAATCCAAAAAAGAAAGCTGAAGAAAAGTAATTTTCCCTTTTCATCTTGAGATTATCTTAAGTGAAGAAGGTATTCTCTCAGTCTAGGATGGAAAGATGATGTAAAGTGTTTTTCAATATCCTGTGGCATCACCCACTTTAACTCTTTGAAATGCCCTCCGGCCTTAAGTTTTCCCTTAATTGCTTCGCATAGGAAATAAACGCCCATCAATTTTTTATTTTCAGGGTATACTTTAGAGAAAACTGACCCTAGGTTTTTGATATCATAACCGGTTTTTTCTTTAACTTTCTTCTTTAACACGTCGCTAATATTGTTTCCGTAATTAAGTTCTGTTCCTGGGAAGCACCAAGTTAATCCAGGTATGTCAGGATCACTTTCTTTTCTTCCTATAAGGATTTTTCTCTCCTTAGGGTCGTAGATAATAGCTATTAATGTGATATAGAAGGGGTCTGTTGCCTTAGGCTCTTTGATTTTTACAGTCTTTTTTTTCATACTTTTTGATTCAAATGAGAGTATTTAAGTGTTTTGTTTTTGTAACTGTTTTAGCGGGAAAATTTGCCCATAATTTTTACTTCTCTTTAATGCTGAATTCCAAACCGAGTTTCTTAGCAGTTTTTTCCATTTCATGAAGATTCTCTCTCAATATGTTTTCGGCCTTTTTTGGATCTTGAGCTTTGGCAATAAGAGAGTATCGACCTGCAGCGATGTAATTCACGTCTATATTTTGTGTCTTAGAAAATAATTCTTTTATTAGATTAACTCCCTCTGGATCGGTGGTTTTTAGATTAAGAGTTTTCTTAACTATGTGGCTTTTTATTTTTTCTGTTTTAAGAATATTTATTATCTTAGCTGCATTATCTATTCCAACTAGCTTTTCTAATTTTTTTGCATTGTCCTTTGAAGAATCTAAAAAATCATATACTGTTTCTTCTCTTTCAATGGCCTCCATTATCCTTTCAGCCTTTTCGCCTAAAATACCTTTTAATACGCTTTTATAACTTTGTTCTTGCTTATATTTCTCGAACACATACTTTTGCTCTTTAGGCGTAACCCTTCTTAATGAAAGGTCAATTCGGTCATTTTCCAACCTTAACACTTTGCAGACAATTTTTTTCTTTGGAACGACATAGTCTCTAAGATTTCTAATTCTTCCTGGAGCTATTTCACTAGTTACTATCCCTCCTTCAAGGCTTGTATAACCTTCTATTTTTACAAAGACTACGGTTCCAATTATTCTATCTACGGTGCATAGTACTAGATCTCCCAGTTCAAGGTTGTGTGCCATAATATTAGAATAAAAACTCTGTTTTTAAGGGTTGTGATGAAGTGGCGAAATGCTTAAAATATAATTATTAAATCTTAACTAACTGAATTTCAAAGCTTTTCTTTAACGCATTTATAAATTTAGTTTCTTTGTCTCTTTGAATTATTGCTCCTGCGGCGTTTTCATGACCTCCAATCTCTCCTCCTATTTCCAAGATTATTTTTGCTAACAATTCTCTTAAATTTATTCCCCTGCGACCAACAATTCGTGCTGATATCTTTATCTTATTTTCGTAGTAGGACATTACGACTATTACCGTTCCTTCTGTATATCCGTGCGAGTTGGAGAGTATACTTGCGATAGTACCTGCAATTGTATCTGGGATTCTATCTTTTCCATTTACAATAACAACTCCTGCCTCTTCTTGGTTTTTGTTTTCGTTTGCAAATTTTAATGCTTCAATTATTAATCGCCTGTATTTTGCATGCAGAGCTTCTGCCCTTTTCTTAGCCGAAGGAAGCTCCATCAGCAATTGCATTGCAACATGACTACTTCCCATTCTAGAGCAGGCATTAACTATAGCACTTATCTCTCGCACGTCTTCTAGTTTGTTAAACATTTTAATAAGGAAGATGTTACCTATAATCTCTCTTTGGTTGTTTTTTGAGGTTCTTAACATTATAGAAGTAAGAAGATTTTGAGTCTCTTTTTCATCAAGGTCTATTATTGATTTGTATTTTCCATTTTTGGGAAAAATTCCTACCTCTTTTAATAACTCAAACACCCCCTCTGCATTTCCGGTAACTCCCGGAATGAATGGATTAGAACTGTATTCTAAGGATTTATTCAAAGGCCTCGTTGAGGGATATATTAATAACCCCTTCTTTATTTTAATCTCACTGTCTTCAAGAATATGATTGTTCAATCGGTCCATTTCCTTATCTAAATTATCTCCAACCATCCCCAAAATGGCAAGTTTTGCAAGATCTGAATTTCTTTGATCAATGCACTTACAAAAAAGATAAGCCAAACTTGAACTGCTTATCTTTTGCCGGCCATATAATTCTGGATTTATTATCTCGATGCCTTCCGGTATTTGCTGGGTTGTTTTGTGGTGGTCTATTATAAATACTTTTTTCAATCCAGCGTTTCTTATATGGCTCAGACTGTTTGATGCTAGATCTAAGAAAACAGTTATTTTTTCTTTTGGAAGTTTTTCTATGAACTCTTTTTCTAGGCTTTTTACAATCTTAAGGGAGAATTCTCTTTTCAGTCTTTTTAGCGATTTTGCCATTATTACAGCAGAACTTATCCCGTCTGTATCAAAGTGACTAATTAAACTAATTGCCGAGTCTTTAGTCTTTTCGATAAATAACTCTGAAACCGATTTGATTTGCTCCTCTAGAGTCTCTTTTACACATCCCATTTTAGAATTTTAGAAATTAAGCAGATATCTTTTGCTTCTTGTCAAAATAGATCTTTAACTTTCTTAATTGAGAAGATATTCTTTCTTTATCTCTCATCGCCCTTCTATCGTGCTTGTTTTTATCATGATGTGCCTTAAGTTTTTCTAGTTTGGCCCCTATATTTATCACGTCAGGGTTTTTATACAAATTCTTATCTTTAAGGATTCTTGACATCTTCTTAGAGAACTCTTTGGGATGGATTCCCTGTCTTCTTAGAGATTCTCCTATCTTCTCGGAAGTCATTCCTTTTTCTCCAAGCTCCAAAACCATTTTCTCGTATTCAAGCTGAGAGAGCTTTTTTTCTTCTACTTTTTTCTCTGTCTTCTCTTTCCCTGTTTCTTGTTTCTTAGCCTTTGGCATTTCATAAGAACTAAAAGTGTATTTTTAAAGCTTGCTGTACAAAGATATTTAAATCAAAAATTTTTTATCCATATATAGTAAAAAGTTTAAGGTGATTTATGGTTGGAAAGATAATCGGCATTGTTTCATTAAAAGGAGGGGTTGGCAAGACTAGTGTAGTCTCGTGTCTCGGGGATGCTTTGTCTTCTTTGGGAAGAAAGGTGTTACTTGTTGATGGAAATTTTTCAGCTCCGAATTTGGGGTTACATCATAATGTTGTTGATCCTGAGGCAACAATTCATCAAGTTCTTGAGAGAGAGGTTAGAATTAGCGATGCAGTAGTGGAATTAGATCATATTGACCTTGTTCCAGGTTCTTTGTTTGGAAACTTTAACATAAATCCTTTGAAACTTAAAGACAAGATAAGCAATATGAGGAAGAGATATGATGTTATTCTTCTTGATTCAAGTCCTTCTCTAAATGATGAAACTCTGGCTGTTATGCTTGCTTCTGATGAAATTATTGTTGTGACTACACCAGATCATCCAACCCTAAGCAATACTTTAAGAGCGGTTAAATTGGCCAAGCAGAGGGGAACTCCGATTATGGGTTTGGTTTTAAACAAGGTTTATGACAAGGATTTTGAGCTTTCTATAGAAGAAATAGAGAGTGTTGTAGGAGTCCCTGTGATGGCTGTTATCCCACATGATGCTAATTTTCTTGGCGCTTTGTCCGAATTTACTCCATACACATCATTCAAGCCTAAATCAAACGGGAGTGAAGAATATAGAAAACTTGCCTCATTGATATTGGGGGAGAAGTATGATCCTGGGTTAAGGAGATATTTCAAGTGGATTTCCCCAAAGAGGCAGGAAGTTAATAGGCAATTATACTATCAAAGAGTTTTTGGGTGAGATTATATGTGTTGTTTAGTGGTCAAATAATAGATTTATATAATTCAACACTTTTATTTATCTATGAGGATTAAGTTAATTGAAGGGAAACAAAGAGAGATAATTAATTCTTTGAAGAAAGATCATTCTTGGTTAGAATTGTCTAAGCTGTTAAATGTTTCAGAAGGTTATTTAAGAAATGAATTAAGAAACGAACAAAGATTATTGTCTGAAAATATCTATAAAAAGATTTGTCAGCTTCTTAAAGAAGATTTTGGTAAATTTATCATTGAAAAGTTAAATGATAATTGGGGTCAATCTAAGGGAGGATTTATTTCTATAGGCAAAACAAAGGAAATTAAAATTCCTAAAGATTCTAGAGAATTAGCTGAATTTTATGGCATAATGTTGGGAGATGGAAATTCTCATAGGACAAAATCTTATAAGAAAGGAACATATATGATCAGAATTGTTGGAGACTCCAGATATGATAAGTATTATTTGGAAAATTATGTTAAGCCATTAATTGAAAAGTTGTTTAATATTAGAGTTGGTGTTCGTTATTTTAAAAACAAAAACGCAATTTATATAGAGAGTCATAGTAGGAAGTTAATTTCCTTTTTAGAGGAAAAAGAATTTCCCCCAGGAAACAAGATTAAAAACGAACTTAAAATTCCCGCTTGGATAAAACAAAATAAAGACTATCTTAGAATTTGTTTAAGGGGACTTTATGATACTGATGGCTCCGTTTACAAAATAACTAATCAAAATTCCCATCAGTTTTGTTTTACTAATTATAATAAAGGCTTACTAGAAGACGTTAGAGAGAGTTTGCTTTCATTAGGCATTAATTGCTCTAAAATAAGCAAAGGAAAAGAAATTTATATCACCAAAAAAGAGGAATTAAGAAAGTTTTTAAAAGGAGTGGGTTTCAGTAATGATAGGCATCTTAGGAAAGTTAGGATGTGGAATTTGGATAGCCCCGTCGTATAGTTGGTCAAGTATGCGAGCCTTTGGATTAAGATTCAATAGTTTCTCGTTCATTATGATTATGAAGAAAGCTCGAGACCTCGGTTCGAATCCGAGCGGGGCTATTTTAATTATCTTTGGGCATTAAAGTGGGGTAGGTTATAGTCTTCTAGAAGTCTTTTGAATTCATATGCTCCATTAGTTCTGGCCATAGATCTTAGCCAGTGTTGATTGAATGATTTATTCCATTTGGCCACTTTCTCCAAATCTTCAAAGAGAATTCTTTCTTTTGAGGCTACTCTGGCTAGGTCGGAGTCTTTTTTCCCGGCCCAGACTGGAATTGAGGGACGAATGCTACTAGGCTCACGGAGATATAATGAGAAGTGTTCTTCAACAAATTCATTCGCATCCGTAAAGCTTATACTTAAAACCCCCTCTCTTAAATATGCAAATTCATCTTGGTTAAAATATTGAACAAGTACGAGTTTGCCTTCTGACTCTGATATCTTTTCAAGAACTTCTTTTTGATATTCGTCCATAGATGAGGATTATAGTTCTTATTTTTTAATGTATGTGTCTTTTGATATGCGTCTAATTAATTATCTAAATCTTTAAAAATATCCTTTGTTCTGCTCTTTTATGAAGATAAAAGGAATAAATTCAATACTTTTTGGATGGCACGGGGTTCTTGATAAAAGGAGTTTCAGAGGAGTAGAGGAGAAAATTGCAGAAGTGAGGGGAGGGCTTAATGAAACTGACTTAAGAGTTTTAAAGTCAAGACAGTATGAGTATTCTGCTGGGACTCTTGGTTCTGAAGACTTTTGGAGTTTTGTAAGGGATTATTTTGACATTAAACAGAATATGATCCATGAGCTTAGGTGTTATTTTGTTGATGTGGAAAGAAATGAGCCTTTATGGACTTCATTGCCACATCTTTCTAAAAGATATTCTTTGGGGATAATCTCTAATTGTCCTAGTGAAAAAATAAAGATAATTTATGGGCGTGGAGGCTTAAATGCATTTAAGGGAAAGATTTATTTCTCGTGTGAACACGGTTTAACAAAGAAGGATTTCGCTTTCTATGAACTTGCTTTGGGGGGGATGGGGATTCCGAGAGGGAAGAAAGAAAAATGTCTTTTTGTTGACTCTTCAGTTATAGATGTTAGCAGGGCAATGGATTATGGATTTAAGGGACATGTTTATACGGACAATGCTCGGTTCTTGAGTTCGGTCAATGGAAGTCGATAATCTTAAAGATCGCTACAGTTTCTTTTCCAGCCACAGTTAGTGCATATAATTTTGCACTTTAACTCAATAGTTTCTCCATAACAAATAATACATTTTTCTTTTTCTTGATCAGACATTTCTTCTTGCATCAGATTTTTCTTCTTGAGCTTTTTCAAAGTCCTTTATCCAGCCCAATTTTCTGGAAGTGAGGTATATTATTCCTGAGGCGAATACCATTAGTATTGCTAAATACAAGTATATGTGGACATTTTCTTGAAGGGGTAGTTTAACATTCATCCCGTAGAAACCCGTAACAATTGTCATGGGCATCATTACTGCCATGAGTATTGTTAGAGTTCTTATTGTTTCGTTCATTCTCATGGAAACGATAGACTGATATGTATTTCTCATGCCGTTTATTCTCCCAAGGATTGTTTTAAGGGATTCGGTTGTTTTAAAAGAGTGATCGTAAACGTCTCTGAAGTACGGGATAAGGTCGTTTTGTATGTAATTGTCTGTTGGTTTTATAAGGTTTAATAGCATGTCTGTTGTAGATTCTATTTTCTGTCGAAGTTCTAAGAGTACAAGCTCTTTTGTAAAAAGGTTTTCCAGAACGTCTTTTCCAGGCTTTCTTAAGAATTCTGCTTCGAACTTTCTAAAGTCTTCTCCTAAAATGTCTTTAGCTTCAACATACCGGTCCATCTCTTTGTCTAGAATGTAATGGCAAATGAAGTCTTCTCCTTTTGAAAGCAAGGTTTCAAGCTTCTTTTTATTTTCAATTAAATTATCTACTGTTTGATTGCCGTTAGTGGAGACAGTAATAAGAACACTTTCACCAAAGACCATTGCAAGGTTGTCTGTGTTTATGTATAATTGTCCAATTTCTTTTATTGCCTTAAAAACAATGAAGGTATAGTCATTCATCTCTTCATATTTGATTCTACATTGAGGAGAAAACATGTCTTCAAGAGTTGTTGGGTGGATGTTGAATTTGTCTGCTAGAGTGTCCATGTCTTTCTTTTCAGCGTTTTTTACAACAACCCATATTTTAGATTTTTTCTTGTCGGAAAGGTCTGTTTTATCTAGCTCAGTTATATTTATTTCCTCTATTCTCTTATCTTTGTAAGAAAAGACTTGTATCATAGCTCTTTAGATGAAATTTAGTTTAAATATCTTTATTCAATTCAGTATTTTTCTTTATAACGTCCACGTTTCTCAACTGCTTTTAGTCTCTCGAGGACTTTTTTTGATTCTGGATTAGATTTGTACGATTTTTCAAATTCTTTCCATAATTCTTGCCAGCGTACGAAATGCTTTGCTTCTAAGGCTTGTTTGAGCAAATGTATATCTACAGCTTTGTCTTCCAACTTGTTACTAATAAATCCAAGACCAAAATCAATAAAGAAGATTTTGAAATTAGAACTATTCCCATCCCCCCACCCTAAGGTAGGTTCGCTTTTACTCATAACCTGACTTTGATTATTACTGACAGATTTTGCCAAAGTCAAGTTACTCGGCTCACTAGATTTATTATTAATTGTTAATGCACTATTTTTTTGGCTATTCTTTTTGGTCCAACATTTGTTGTTAACATTTTTATCAGTTTTATTTAACATTTTATCTGGACTATCAACTAAAATCATATTACTTGTTGTTAAATCGCCGTGAATTATATCTGCTTTATGCAACTTGGCAATGTCTTTACTAATAAGGCTTAGAATTGTTTTTTGTTCTTTTAAGCTAAATTCATCTAGGCTAGAAGATAATCTTTTACCATTAATAAATTCCATAACTATTTTGTTTTCGCCTGAGCTTATTATTTTAGGAATATTAATAATTTTTGATGCTCTTTCAAGAAGTCTTAGTTCTGAGCGAGTTCTTTGTTTTATAATTTTTTCATCGAGAACTTTTAATCTGTAAAATTTAGATATTCTATCTTTGACAACTTTGTTACCTTCAAGCCTTATTATTGCTTCAGCACCCTGTGCGAGGATTTTTGGCATTTTAGTTTTTCCATAGGCTAATTGCTATTGCGAGAGAGAGGATGAGGCTTATGTCTACAACGAGACAATAGGTGCAGAATGATTTCAAGATGAATATTTGAAGATACAAGAAATATAGTGCAATTGTGGCCCCAATTAATATCCCTGAATGGATAATCATCCTCTTCTTTTTGGAAGGATTCTTTGTTTCAAGATAAGTAGTTATTAGGAGGGTTGTAAATGCAAAAATGCCTATGATGCTGTTTTTTAGTCCAAGTGTGTAGGCGTACTGGGAAGTTTGAACTAGATCGCAGCCATCCTCACATATTGGAGGGGTTGGTTTAAGAGTTAAGATTAAAGAGCTAATGAGTGAGATTAAAAAGAGGAAAATTAGTAAATAGTACTTTTTTTTCATTATTTTTTAACCATAGTAATGCTTAAAAAGTTTTGCGAATGCTAAGCGAAATGGTAGATTTAGCCAAAAAGCTTTATGAAGGCAATTTTTCAGTAAGAATAATACATGAGAATGATTCCTATGGCCATTTACATTACGACTCTTATGTGCCTTATGCAGATGTTGTTACAGACAGCTTCTTGAGAGAGTTAGGGTTTAGTCATAAGTTCCTCCTTACTGAAAGAGGTGTTTGTCTGATACATCACGGTGGAAAATCAAAGAACTCTAAAGAGTTAGTGAAATATGATGATGTTGATGTCAATCTTGAGGTAAGTTTGAGGAGGGGCATTATATTGGAGCTTAAATATAAATTTGAGAAGAATGGTGAGGATGTTTTTAGTTATAATTCTAAATGGGCTTTTGTAGATGCCAAAACAAAGAAGCCTATTCTTGCCCCTGACTTTTTTCTTGATGCTTTGAAACAAAAGGCTAGGAAAAGAAAGGGTTAAATATTAGATTTTATTTGTTCAATCATGGATAAGAAATGGTGGGCGATTATTGGATTGGGGTTGAATTTAATTGTGTTAATGCTTATTTTATTTAAGATAGGATATATTTTAGAAATTGGAATTTATGCTTTAATTTTATCTCTATTAGCCCTTGGATGCTCCATTGTGGTGTTTTTTAAAGATTTAAAATTCTTTAAAATCATGGCTGTTGTCATGCCTATTCTATTAATTCTTTTTGAAATATTCCTTAGAATTTTTACTAAAGTTACTGTTTCTTATTAAAACTTAATTAAAACCTCATCTTCTTTCCGAATTTCTTTGCCATTTTTTGCATTTGTTTTTGGGAAAATCCTTTAGACGGATCGAAGTCTGAGCTTGATTTGATCATGTCGTTTAACAAATCGTATTGCTTCAGCAAAGATCTAATTTCGCTTGTGTGAACTCCCGCACCCTTTGCTATTCTTGCTATTCTTGATGTTTCTTTTTTAAGAATTTCCGGATTTGATTTTTCTTCTTTTGTCATTGATTTAAGAATGTGCTCCCATTTTGCGATTTTTGTTTGTTGATTTTCAAGCATATTCTCGGGAATTTTTGCTGATCCTAGACTAGGAATCATGCTCTTAATTTTGTCAAATCCTCCTAGTTGATTCATGCCTTTAACTTGTTCTACAACGTCTTCAAGTGAAAGATTTCCTTCTTCAAATTGCTTTTGCAGTTTATCTTGAGTTTTTTCATCAGTTACTGATCTTATCTTTTCAATCAAAGCTTCTAAATCGCCCATTCCAAGGAGTCTTGATAGGAACGATGAAGGATTGAATTCTTCTAAGTCATTAACTTTTTCACCTGTTCCCATAAAATAAACTCCTGCGTTAGTCTCTGCACAAGCTGTTAATGCACCCCCCCCTTTTGCTGTAGAGTCCATTCTTGTTATTATAACTCCGGTCATGTTGAGTGCTTCTTGAAATTGGGAAGAAAGGGGCTTTGCTGCTTGGCCTATGTCTGCAGTTATTACTAAAATAGATTCAGTTGGTTGGGAAACTTTTTTTATTGCCTTTATTTCTTCAATAAGCTCCTTATCAAGAGTATGTCTTCCGGCCGTATCTATAAGAATTACATTATAATCCTTTAGTTCTTTTTCGTGTTTCTTCCATATCTTAGTTGGATCTTTTTCCTTAATGTCTATGAAGTATGCAAGATTGTTTTTCTCGGCTAGCTGCTTTAATTGCTCTGAGGCTGCTGGACGATGAACATCTAAGCCAACTAAAGCTACCTTGTTGCCTCTTTTTGCATAGTAATTTCCTAGCTTAGATATTGTTGTTGTTTTTCCTGCTCCATATAAGCCAAGGAACATTATTCTGTTTTGATCTTTGCCTAGCTTGAGGGGTTTGTATTCTCCAAGAATAGCCATTAGTTCATCATGGAGGATTTTGATTAAGTGTTCTTTTTTGTCAATTTCCTTCACTCTTTCATCAAAAGCCGCTTTTCTTAACCTATCGCTTATTTCTTTAACTAAGGATATATTCACATCTGCCTCAATAAGTGCTCTTTGCAAGTCTCTAACTATAGCTTCGACTAAGTTTTTGTCTAGAAATATAGCATTTGTTATCTTGTTTGTTGTTTTTCTTAGGATTTCTCCCAACTTTTCGAGCATGCTAGAAAGAGTATACGGAGGGTTAATAAATTTGTGGTTTCGAAAGGCTTTTAAATCTTAGATAAATAAATAGAATATGAGATTGAATGGTTGTAGAATTGAATTGGATGTTTTGATGACTAACCCAGCTTTAATTAGTTTTGTGGTTGTTGATGGTTTGGAAATGGTAGATGTCCAGAGAGGAAATGCAGATTATGATGCTTTGGATCCGATATCTCCTTGGGGTGTTACAATAGTTAGAGGTGACCAACCTATTCCACTAAATTACACGAGAGGAGACCATTCTTCGAAAGTGAGGCATGTTGATCCTAGAAAATATAATTTATAATCCCAGCTTCTCAGTAAACTTCCTCTTGTCAAATAGCTCAAGATCTGTATATCTCTGTCCTGTTCCCAAATAGAGAATTGGTTTTCTTGTTACATGACCTACACTTAATGAAGTTCCGCCTTTTTCATCAGTGTCTGCTTTAGAAAGAATAATTGCGTCAATGCCTATTGCAGTATCAAATGCTCTTATTTGTTCTATAGAGTCGTTGCCTGTGATTGCTTCACCAACAAATATTTTTAAGTCGGGTTTGCAGACTCGACTTATTTTTTCAATTTCTTTAAGAAGATTTTTTTCGGTGTGCATTCTTCCGGCAGTGTCAATTAATACGACGTCTATTGAATTCTTTTTAGCATAGCTTACTGCATCAAATCCAACTGATGCGGGGTCGCTTCCGTAGTCATGGGCTATAACTTTAATTCCAAGATTGTCTCCGTGCTGTTTGATTTGCTCTATTGAAGCGGCTCTGAATGTATCCCCTGCCGCAATAACACAGGTAAGGTGCTTTTCTTTGAGCATGTTTGCTATCTTGGCTATTGTTGTCGTCTTTCCTGTCCCATTAATTCCACAGAACATTATGGTGTATGGTTTTTCCCCTTTTTCTAACACTTTGTCTATTATGTTGAAAGGATTGAGGAGAACTCCCTCAATTGTGTCTCTTAGTGAGTCTCTTATTTCATTTTCAAGTTCCTTTCTCAATATTTCCTTTCCAACTATTTTTTGTTTCAACTTAAAGATTATTACTTCTGCAACCTCATAAGCGACATTGTTTTCAAGAAGAAGCATTTTTAGTTCTTCTCCATAGTTTTCAAAGTCTTTATCCGAGATCTTTGTCTTTGTTACACTAGATTTGAGTTTTGAAAAGAAGCTCTTTTCTTCTTGCTCATCTGTTTCTTGTGTTTTTAGCTCTTTTTGGGAGATTTCTTTATTTTCAACTTTTTTTGATTCTTCACTTAGTTTCTCCAGTTCTTTTATTTCTTCAACTTTCTCTTTACCTTTGAACTTTTCCTTAAGCTTTCCAAAGAAACCTTTTTTTTCTTTTTGCTTAATTTCTTCATGCTTTTCCACAATCGCTTCTTTTTGTTCAATAGGTTTTAACTCAACTTCATATTCTAAATCTTCTTTGATATCTTTTATTTTTTCTAGATCGGGCTCATATTTGTTCTTTAATACATCAAATTTGACAGGAACTTCTATTTCCTTCGATTTTTTAACCTCGATATTTGTTATTTCTTTTTCTTTACTTTTAGTGATTAAAGAAGATCTTTCATCCAAGCCAGGTTCTATTTCTTTTTTTATTTCTCTAACTTTTGTAGCTGCCTTTGCTTCTTTTTCTTCCTCTAGTTTGGAGAATTCTTCTTCTGCCTCTTTAACCTTTGATTTTGTTTCTTGTTTTTGAGGTTTCTTTTCTTTTTTTGAAGGTTTTTCAGACTTAGACTCGTCTACAGCAATCTCTTCTTTTTCTTCCCTTTTTGTGAAGCTTTGCGTCCAGCTTTTGAGCTTTTCCTTTAATTTTCCAAACATGTTATTAGGTATTTTTGCGTGTTTATAACTTTATTGTTCAAGGGGAATTGAAGTATTCGCTTCATTTATAAGTAAATTTATTTACGCTTCTTTATGAAAAATAAATTAAACACCGCAGACTGGAATTTTGCGAATTCTGTCAGCGTCGTTTACAAATAAACACCGCGGGAGGAAAAACAAAGCGTAAAAATAAAGAAACATGAAAAAACAAACAAGGAATTTGGCAATAATGAGTTTTTTAGTAGCAGTAATTATGATTGGGGGAGTTTTTGCTCAACCATATTTTACATCAACTAAAGAATATAAACCATTGCCTTTACCAGAATCAAAA